>ULKB01021212.1_pt1 | contig 46709 bp, 67 predicted proteins | sample 1951031 | NCBI WGS metagenome assembly ULKB01 (sample SAMEA4835488, study PRJEB28245) | human gut metagenome | biome: gut microbiome; material: fecal sample | place: Denmark | collected 2008
AAGCCCAATAATAACCTGTAAGCATAGCTGTACCTCCAATTTTACTTAGAGCACTACCTACCTGAGATTTATTATCATAAGCTGTTTGTCATTCACCAAAAGCTGGAAGGTATCCTTTTCTATTTTCACCCCCAATATTAATGGACTTTGATTTGCACCAACCAGCAGCTATCTTTATATCAGAACCTAAAGAAGATATAATTTTATCAGTATTAGAACTTCCGTTATAATCTAACCTAGCTTCAGTATCATTTGTAATATTACTTAATCCTGGAACATCTATACCATATCCACCTCATATGATACCATCATTGCTGTTTGTCTTATCTATAATAAAACTACATTTATCACTAATAACAGCAACTCCTACAGCTTTACTATTATTTGCTGTGTCTCAACTACCTACAGCTGTAAGTTTACCGTCACTATCACAAATATATACACCATTAACAATCTTAGTATAAGTCATAGTTACTGATCTAGATACTTGATTAGCTGTGAAAGATTGAGTAGCTGGAGTATTATAACCTTTTACATTAGAAGCTGAAATATTATAACTAGTTCCAAATGGAATTTTATAGACCTTTGGAGAAGTAGTCTGAGAACCCTGACCACTTACAGTAATAGTATAACCAGAAGCTCCAGCCACATTCACAGTTAAAAATTCTGATTGATATGTGCCGGTTTTCGATTCACTAGCTTGGCTAGTTGTTCCAGTAATATTTCTAGGAGCTTTATACCCAGTTATGCTAGAAAAACTGATAGTGTAACTAGCTCCCAATGGAATCATAATAGTTTGCACTTTTGCATCATTTGTAAAATTTAAAGTATCGTTAGTACCTCAAGCTACTGTAGCGGTACTATTGCCTAACTCTTCAGTTTGATTAGAGGATCTTGTGACAGACAATTTTGTAGATCTATATTCTCCTGAAACTTCCTTACTTAAGGTATTAGCAACCCCAGATAATTGTGCTGGTTTAGCATATCTTTCAATATCGGAAAAATCAATTGTAAAAGAACTGCCAAAAGGGATTTTAATTGTCTTAGTTTCTTTTCCTGTAAAACTTAGTTTTTTATTTACAGAATCGTATTTTACTGTAGCTGTGCAAGAAGATAGAGTATCAACTTGATTGCTAGTTATTTTGACTCCTACGATTCCAGTCTCATAAATTATGTCTACAGTTCTAGTGTTACCGGCCTCTGACATAAATTCTTTCGAAGCAGGGGTCTTGTATCCCTCTACCGATGTAAATTCTCCTATAGTGTACTGCTTCTCAGCTGGAATTTTTACAGTTAATACTAAACCTTCAAAAGTTAGCTCCTGCTTTAAATCTCCATAACCAACTTTTAATTTAACTCCTTTTAAAGACTCTATATCATTTGTTTGGTTAGATGATATATTAATTATTAGAGTTTCTTCAGCTATAGCACCTCCCTCAGCTCTTCAATCTGCTCTTCCATTTTCTATTTTGTAACATCTATAAAACGAATAGTCTTTGCCATCAAAATACCTAACCTCGTCTCCCATTTTATAACTAATAGTCAATCCTTCGTAATTAAATGTAAGCAATGACTCGTTTGGCTCACTAGTTATAGTCTGAATTGGGTAAATAGGAACTTCTACCCAATTAGATTTATTTCTACCATATATTTTTCCATCTTTAGGAGCTTCTGGATAAGGTTTAACTACTTTTATTGGAATGTCTTTCCAATTATTCTCCACTTTTCCTTTAATATTCATACCTTAACAATTTAGATTTTGCTTGAATTCTTCAATCTGCTTGACCATCTTTAATATTGTATAGTTTATAAAAATCTTCATTATACATTACTAAATCTCCTATACTGTAATTATAAGTTTTATCATTCAAAGAGAATGTAAGTAAAGATTCATTAGGTTGAGAATGTACTTCTTGAATAGGATATTTGTTAATATCTACTCACTTTCCTTGTTTATATAAATGTAGAGCATTGTCAGTTGGAAGTTCTTCTTTAGACGGTTCTAGTATAGGTTTTCATTCTTGATTGTCTTTGTATTTTAGTTGCATTTTTATATTTTTATAGTGAGTACAGGGGACGTATGGCGGCGCCCGCACCGTCCTTAGAGTTGTCGTTCAGGTAACCATAGTTCTTATACAAGATCCACGCACGACCATACGTGCGCTCCATGCTAGTCCATTCATAAACATTGAGAGCAGCACCACTAATCTTACTAAGAGCACTCGAAATAGTATCTCAGTTATTATAGATAGTTCACCATTCACCTCCGGCTCCTAAATAACCATTTCTAGTAGTTCCGAAGGTAATAGATTTACTACGACAGTATTTAGCAGCTACATTTTGAGTATCTTCTGACATTATTATATCTGTATTATGTTCTCCATTGTAATCTGTTTTAGCTTGTGATTCTGAGGTATAATTAGTTAAAGATAAGTCTTTGAGTTGGTTACTCCACTTCTGATTATTTGAAGTTTGATTATTTTTATCTATAATAAAACTACATTTATCACTAATAACAGCAACTCCTACAGCTTTACTATTGTTACTAGTGTTCCAACTATCAGGTTTTACTAAGCTACCATCATTAGAAGCTATATATACACCGTTAGATAAGATAGAAGTAAATGGTATTTTTTTAAATTCTTCTACAGATAATTCCTGTATTTTACCTCTATATTGAATACGAGAACCGATAACGACATCAAGATCTTCAGAATTATAATAAGTATGAAAGTAGGCGACTCCGCATTGACCAGTTGCAGAACTACCTGAACGTCTACCAATATGTCAATTAGGATCAGCTACCAAGCCATAATCACAATAATGTTTAACAGAAGACGCATCTACTTTTATAGGAATTATATCCCCATGCTTGCCTCAATACATTTTACTTATGTACCCCTCTCTACTTGATCCTCCTATATCCACTATACGGTGACTAGCAATAGGAACTGCATTTTGCTCAAATCCATCATAAATGTAATAAGTGGAACCATTAGAAGATATTCCCCCCATTCATTCATTCTTACCTCCATAGAAATCTTCTATGCCTAAGAAACTAATTTGAGTAGAGGTCTTTCCATCATTATTACCTAATGAGGATGTAGTACCAATAGTTCTAGTATATGAATTCTCTCCAGAACCGAATTGTTCCATTCCTTGAGGATTTCTATTACCGTATTTGGCATAAAATAAATGAGCTATTTTGCAATGAGTTTCATAGTCAATAATATCAAACCCATTTCCTAGTGCAGTAGCTAAATTGTGGTATTGAGACGCTTTTAAACTTCCTGTAGACTTGACTCCCTTCTTACTAATTATAACTTTGTTTTGTCTAACAGCCTCAGTAACTCCTACTAGTACTCTTCTACTAAATACTTTATTTTCATCAGTTTTATTTCAAGTAACATCATTAGTTGCATCATCCTTGTCTTTATGAATTAAAGTAATAGGATGATTTAAATTTTGTATGCTGTTTATATCATACTCTTCTCCTTTATGTTCTAATCAATAACTTGGGATATCCGTCATTCAAATTCCCATAGAACCATCTAAAGCTGCAGGAGTTCCATCATAAAACAATTCAGAATTATTTTCATCTAAATAGCAAATAGCTACTCCTCCTTGATACGGCTTAGCTAAACATCTTCTTCCTTTAATTCAACTAATATCTCCACTAGTAGGAATCTCTGGATTTGAATTATTATCATTGCAAATAAAGGAACATCTTCCTTTACTAGGATAAATTGTTTTTCCATTATATAAAACCTGCTTAACGGGTTTACCGTTAAGCATTAGTTCTATATCTTTTCCATTAACTATTATAGCCATTAGCTTACTCCTCTACAATAAAATATAGTACATTATCTGTTAAAACTTTATCTCCTAAAGCGTCATACTGGTTTCGTGTCAATATTTTCTGCTTATCATCTATATACTTTTTAGTAGCGGGCTGATAGTCTCCAGTAGGAGTATATGTTTCAGTATTATCTTTAGTTAATACGTTATTTTGTAAATTATCAACATATTTCTTAGTGGCAGGATTGTAATCTCCTGTAGGAATAAATTCCTCAGTATTATCCTTAGCAAGATAATTGCCCTCAGGAATTACTACCTCTTCCCAAGACTTGTCTTTACGGGAATACAGTTTGCCATTAGCTGGAGCTTCTTCAACACATTCAACCTCAGAAGAAGTTTCGTTAGTATCTATTCATAAAACTTCTTGCCCTGCTGGGGCTTCTGCACTAACTAAAACATCTTTAGCTTCAATTTTAGTTGCATAAGTACTATTCGCTTCTGTTTTAGTTAGCATATCACTAATAGCAGAAGCATCTACTTTTTTATTTAGTGCTTCTTGAGTAGCCGTAGATATAGGCTTGTTTGCATCGGATGTGTTGTCAACATTGTTTAAGCCTATATCATTTTTATCTAACACAACATCTCCGCCTCTACCAGCTACAGAAGTGACTTTATTTACTTGCGCTCCAGCTTCAATACCTTGAAGTTTGGTGAAGTTTTCACTAGACATTAAACCATCTAAAGAAGGAGTTGCCAATTCTGTTGTTCCCTCAACTAGCCCTCATTTGGCTCTTCCATCTGAGATGTCAAATAATTTGTAAAATCTATATTCTTGTTTATCTGTATCGTAAAATCTGCATTCGTCTCCTATTCTATATTTATAGTTTGTTCCTTCTAGATTGTAGCTAAGTAGCGACTCTCCAGGAAGATTAGATACTGTTACAATTTCAGACATTGGGTAGTAAACTCCCTGAGTCCAAATTTCTCTAGTGTCCTCAATAAATGCAATAGAGTCTGGTTTTACCTCGGATGCAGATAACTTAGCTTCGAATCCGGCTTTTGTCTTCGCTTGAATAAATAATGTTTCTATCATATTATTAAGTTATTGTAGTCCAATTTGTGTTATCAATAATGCCTCCAACTATGACTCCTCCTGAATCGGTTATAGTTGTTCATGCTACATCAGGACCTCTAGTAATCATAGCATGAAGCTTACTTATAGCAGTTTCAAAACTATCTCCGGGCTGAGGTTGAGAGTTGTCTTTAGATGGTCCATAGTCTTCTCCAAGTATTCCATCATAGTCATAGAACTCGCCGTGAGTGTATATTTGTCGAGTGTCTTTGATAAAAACAATACTAGTGTCTAAGATATTTCCAGATTCCAGCTTCTCCTTAAATTTAGAGAATGTTTTGAAATGAATAAACCTCTTTTCAATAGCCATTGTACTAGTATATTTAAAATGAGAGGGGAATTAACCCCTCTCTGTTAGTCTTCTTCACCTCATTCTAATAGAGATTCCGCGAACTTTTTAGCTCCTTTAATAGTTTCGGAATCTTTAGTATCTCCGTCAGTTCCTTTAAGTTCTGTTTTTGCTGCTTTTACTTTGAAGTCTACTGAACCGTTTACAGTATCATTACCATTTAACTTAGTGATGGCAGTTTCATTAGCTGTGACACGTCCTTCTAATTCTGTAGTACTTGTAGCATTTTCCTTTATCTTATCTTCTAATTTCTTTAAAGTATTATAGTCAGCCGAAGCTCCACCTTTTATACCTGCTATGGCATCAGTGTTAACCTTAATTTGTGCGTCTAGTTTAACATCGGCATCATTTAAACTAGTAGCGTCGGCTATATAATTTGATTCTGAATTAGCTACATAAGTATCTGTAGACTGTCCAGTAACTGCTTTTCTTGCATTATCTGCATCAGTGCCGGCTTTTTTAGCGTCAGCAATAGCTGAGTCAATTGCAGACTGGTTTTTAAGTCCTGTTAATTTAGCAATCTCTGTATCTAATACCAAAGATTTACCTACTTCCTTATCTACTTTTTTGTCTAAAGCTGTCTGAGTAGCTGTAGAAACAGGAAGATCAGCAGGAGCTAGGTTTTCTACACTACCTAAACCTACTTGTTCTTTTGTTACTTTGTGAGGATTATCTGTGTCAGCTACGTGAGTATTTAATTTATCAGTAGTAGCTTTCCCTTTGCTACCTTCATAGGCAGTTCCAGCAACTTCTCCTAATACTAGATTACCAGAAGTAATTTGAATAAGACCTGATGTGTCTCCACCCCAACGATATTGCTTGTTACCATCAGCTACAGCAATATAAATCTTTCCAGCTTCTGGAGTTGTTCCAGCATCCACTGCTGTTGTGGAAGTAGCTTTAAATAATTTCTTCTCTGCAGTAGCATAGAATAATTGTCCTACTACTAAGCCAGATGTTGGAATATTAGCTTTCGCAGCTACAACTTTCTGAATTTCAATTACGTCATCAACGTAACTTGGAAGTTGAGTAGAAGGAACTTTACCATCAGAACCAAGGCTTGCAACACCGTTTGCTTGACCTATTTTAGAGCTGTCAATCTTAGAATCTACAGACTCTTTTAGCACTTTACCTTGTTCTGCAGATAAGGCTTTATCAGCACCGCCAGTAGTTAAGTCATTTACAATCTGAATAATTGACTGACCTCCAACATCTACGCGTTGCCATCCAGAGTAGTCACCTGATGTAATTTTAGCAACATCTTTTAGAACATATAATGCTGGTTTACCTCCATCATCAGCTACTACCACTAACATACCTTTAAAGTAGTTCTTAGCAGAATATGTATCAGCTGCAATAAGATCTGCTTTTGTAGGAACTAATGTACGAGCATCGAGAGGAGCTTGACCACCTGGTTCGAAGTTTACAGCAAATGCAGCAACACCAGCAGGACGATTACCTGTAGCAGCGGCTAACATAATACCCTCATCCATAAATGGAACAGTTGTACTGTTCATAGCAACTTTACGGAATACTTCATCAGTAATCTCTTCACCTTCGTATGTATAAGACTCAGAATTTAGCATTCTTGAAACATTAGCAACAGTAAATCTTAACTGTAGTGCTCCAGACAAAGCTCCTTGTGTAGTTAATTTCTTATATGCTACATCATTGCCTTGAACTGATATATTCCCTGCATCAGAAATTACATAGTTGGCTGAACTAAATACTTCCCATTTACCAGATACGGTATTAAAGAATTCTACTTTAGTTACATTCTTTTGAGAAGGGAATTTAAATTCAAGACGTGTTCCAGTAGAAGCTTCAGAAGCAAATTTAGCTCCGATTAAAGTATCAGTCCATTTTTTTAACGGAAGTTTAGTATCTGGAGTAGGACCAGATGGCATACTGCTCTCTCCACTACCTGTAGAAGCATTAGCTCCGTTACAAAAATATGGATAAGTACCAAAGATTGAAGTGCTTGCTGTTACACTGCCTACAGGTAGTGGGTTGGGAGCAAGACTTGCTTTATTACCTTTAGATGTTAACAAAGTATCACCTCGACCATAACTAACAGTTAGGTTATAAGTCATTTGACCAAGTGTAACTTTTTGAGAAGCATTTAAAGCAGCAGAGCCTAGTTTAATAGTACGTCCAGTTTCAGCACCTGCACGATTTTTATTAGGCTGTCCTACTACTGTACAAGTACCTCTATTAAATGAGGCATTAAAATCACTTTCAGCTCCAGGAGCTGCAGCTCCAACTTCATATATACCATTAGAAGCCCAACTACCTTTAGGAGAAATTGAACATGATGGATTTTGAACACTAGGTTGAATTTCTTCAAAAAGAATATCATCAAAAATTTGGGATAGTGTCTTTTTCTCCAAGTCCGCTACTTTTGTACCTTTAGATAAACCGCCATGTTTTTCTGGAGTAGTTAATTCATCAGGTAATTCTGATGTGTACATCAAATTAGCAGAAAGTGTGTCGTCAATACTATCTAATTTAGCTTTATCTGCTGCAGACATCAAACCTGCCTGTTGTGTGGTAGCTGTAGCAATAGTAATTGTGTGTTGATCTCCACTAGCATCCGTAAATTGAATAGACCCATTATCTCCAAGCTCTACTGATACTAATGATTTTTTAAGTTTCTCGGCTAAGGTTCCGTCTATTCCATAGACCTTGCCGTTCATTAAAATTTCGCTGGTGTCTTGAGCGAAATAGACTGCATCTAGATGCTTACTAGCAGCATCATAGGAATTTTTACTTCCTCTAAAAAATTTAACTCTCGCCATAAAATTTTTAAATTTAATCAATTACGTCGTGTCAATCTATACTTACATATAATCCATCATTTTCATCTGTCAACAAATTACCCTCTTTAGAGGATATACTAACAGTTGAAGACATTTTAGCTAATGATATATAATATGTATGTACTATATGTTCATCTAATGTACTATACAATTTATAAAATAAAATATAATAATTTCCACCCTTATTAACTGGGTTTGAGACTGAGTCGTATTTCTTTCAATCTACATAATTAGGAGGATATTGTTGTATTTGTTCTTCTGTTATGTTTTCTACATACAATCCATAGAGTAACTCCTTGTTAGGAGACTGAAATTTACCCAATAAGTTCTCCTCAGATATGGATTTTCCGTATAGTTTTATAAACTCTCCATCTCTTATAACTTGTATATTACCAGTCAGACCTTCTGTATCTATTGATATAATCTTATTATCCTTAACTTTTACATCAGCAGAAACTACATTATCTTGGCTAGTAGAGAAGACTATTGTGTTCGTACTTTTAAACGTACAAATTTCGGCTATTTTTTCTAGATTAACAAATATTTTATAGCCACTCTTAAAATACATTATAAGAATAGTATCTCCTTCTTCTATTTCTACTCCAGTTTTAGCCGCTTCTAATACATCCTCTGCAGTAGCTTTGCGAGTTATACTACTAGTAATGTAATCTCCTGTTTCTACTCAAATAGTGCTTATTATCTCGTTTTTTAGATTTCTAAGATATATAGGTCTTCTGTTATCGACAATCTCCCCATATTCCAACTTAGCTCCAAGTTTGTCTATTTTATCTACTTGAGATTTATAAGAATCTGTAAAATTATTATCTGTATGAACGTATTCTGGATCCACTATGTATCCAGAATCGTTCTCTAATTCGCTTAATTTAGTAGGAATCTTTACTCTCTTTTTGATTGTCATGCACCCTCTAGTTGTGGTAACTACAATTGTATTGTCGTCATTAATTTCCATTCTCAACTAAATTTTAAGTTATTCTACAGTTGTTCAATCTAAATTAGATTTCAACTTATTTAAATCATTTTTGTTTTCAGTAGTAAAATCCTCAGTTGATAGTCCTTTCCCTTCAATTTTATCAACCTTACCATTTAAAGAAGAAACATCCGCTTTAGATTCTAATTCTGCTTTAGTAGCCAATCCTGAAATATCCGGAATTTCTGTATCACTTGGAAGTGCTCCAACTTCTTGAGCTGTATATTGAGGCTTATTAGGTTGTTTAGCCCATTCTGGAACTGTTGGGTCGGATTCTTGTTTAATAAAAACATCGTCTAATATTTTTCAAGTTCCTTCCTGTCTGCCGTAATATCTACTATCTTTTGGAGCATCTTTTATGTAACTAGAATCATGGTTATGAGTAGTAATATCTCCAATTAATACATTTTCTACCTTTTCTTTAGTAAGTTCATAATCACTACTTACCGAGATATTAGTATTAACATAATCATTTTCTTCTCAACTCCAAACTCACCAAGTTCCTCCTTGTATTTTAGGAGATTTTCCGGGTTCTCCAGACGGCAACACAAAGTCGAATATAGCTTCATGCTCATTACCTGAGTTGGTTATTTTAGCTGACTCACCTTCGGTAACAGTTCCTACTTTAATAGTAGCAGCATCTCCTTTGGGTAATACAAAATCAAATATTGCTGCACTTGAAGTTCCTGAGTTTGTTATTTTAGCAACATCTCCACTAGTTACATTTCCCACTTCAATAGTAGCTGCATCTCCCTTATCCCCTTTGATAGTACCTACGTTACTCCACTTAGGATTAGAGCTTACATTACCTCCAGAACCTACGTAAACATAAAGTTGACCATTTATCAAGTAGGCATCTCCTGATTTACCTTCGGCTGGTAATTCAGACTCTGAATTAAGTTCTCCAATGATATTTAGTCCGCTACCAGTATCTCCTTTTGGACCTGTAGCGCTTACTCCAGTGTTAGTATAAGAATCATTACTTTCGTCCCAAACCCACCATGTTCCACCTTCAATTTTTGGAGGATTATCTGCAAACTCTTTAGCTCTATCAGCTTGGGTTGTAGCGTTAATTGCTGCTTGATTTGCAGATGTTGCTGCTTGGTTAGCTGTTCCAGCTGCAGTGTTAGCCCCTTCTGTAGCTGTATTAGCACTCTCTGCAGCCTGGTTTGCAGCCTCAGCTGATGATTGAGCCAAAGTAGCTTTGTCGTCTGCTAGGCTGGCTTTACTGTTAGCATTAGTAGCTGCTTGGTTTGCATTACCTGTAGCTGTATCCGCTTTGGTTGCAGCTTCAGTCGCCTTAGTTGCAGCGCTATCTGCCAATCCAGCTTTTTCATTGGCTAGAGTAGCTTTTTCATTAGCATTATTAGCAGCTTCAGTTGCTTTAGCAGTAGCAGCTTTAGCTTCTTGTATAGCCTGATTTGTAGTTTCTACAGCATTATTAGCATTGTCAGCAGCAGTTTGTGCTAATATAGCCTTTTTATTAGCCTCTTCTGCCGCTTCTGTAGCTGCCGTAGTGGCAGTTTCAGCATTAGAGATAGCTTGTAAAGTTTTACTAGTAGCCTCTTCTGCCGCTTCTGTAGCTGCTATTGTTTCATTTTTAGCTGCTAGAGTATCCTGTCTAACTTGATCAGTTTCATTTTTTACATTAGTAGTTTCAGAAATAATTTGATTAGTCTTCTGTTCTCTAGCAGCTTCTTGCTGTTCTCTTATAGTTTCTTGAGATTTCCTAAGCTCTTCTGACTGTCTAGCTTCTCCCTCAAATTCTTTCAAATCAGAGGTAGCCTGAATAGCAGCGCTTGCAGCAGCCTTAGCCTCCTTAGCAGCATCTTTACTGTCTTTACTCAAAGATTCTAGCCATTCTTCTTCAGTGCCTTCAAATCCATGCTGTACTGCTATTTGATATGCAGAAAGTCCAGTAACACCAGTAGCTCCGGATAAGTCTGTTATGAATTTCCAAGATTCTTCAGCCTTCATATATAGTCTAGAGTTTTCTGGATCTTCTATATCCTCAGTATTTATGACTACAAACTCTCCAACTAGTACGTCTGAACTATTAAAGTTGTCCTCCATTTCTTGAACAGAAGAATAGGTTCTTTTTATAACAAATGAGTCCCCAATAGCTTTAATTCCAGTATTCTCATATCTACCAGTATCAATATTATAAAACCACCAATAGTCATTAACTATTTTAGGAGGATTTTCGTTTAATGTCTCTGAAATATCTGCAGCTGCGTTAGCTCTGTCTGCAGCATTTTTAGCATCTTCTACAGCCTGAGGCAGGTCTTTATTTTGATCTAATATCTCTTTATATTCATCTGTAAAATTGTTATCAGTATGCTGATATTGAGCATCTCTGATAAAATTCATATCGTTCTCCAGCTCACTTAATTTAGTTGGAATTTGGCAGTCCTCTGGACTAGTGTAACAACTTCTACTTGAAGTTAATATACCAGTGCCATCAAAAAATTCTTTACTCATGCAACAATGTAGAAGCTATATAGTTACTATTTTTAATATCTGGATATAACTCTATTAAGCATACAATATTCATTAAATCATTGTATTTTATTTTATATCCCTTTTCTAGCCTCCTAACTAAGTGATCGAAATCATGTATAGCTTTTCTTTTAAGCTTATTTATTACACCCACAGCCAGAAATATTTAAAGTATCATTGTTAAGTTTTTTACATAAGCCATTACAGTAATTTAATTTACTTAATCTTACTGTGGCTCCTTCTAAATCTCCAAACTCTACTGAATATTTAATTATATTGATTGCCATTCATAGTACATCTCTATTAAATGTTAACTCACTTAGTTGATCGCTTTCACATCGTAAATTAATAGAGAGCAACTTCTCTGCAAGTAAAATATAACAATGCATTAAATAAAATATAGAAAAATGATTTTGACAAGCTACTGAGATAGTTGTGTTTAAAGGATTTCTTTCTAGTATTTCTTCAATACATATTTCTGTAGTAACAGAGTTTTTATATTTGTAAAACTTTTCATTATCAATATAATATACAGTATCATAAGTATATATCATTCCTCCATCCTCTAATGCCTTATCAAACCACTCCTTAGTTGGAAGAACTATATGGTGTATGTCATACCAACCGTCTTCTTTTATTTCTAATACATTAGACAGATCTATATCTGATATAAATACTCTTAATATCTTGGTTTCATTAACCGCATTAAATCTAACAACATCTATACTCTTAACCTCTGACCTTTTAAACCTTTGAAACACTGGAGTAGAGGAATCTTCTGGGAGGAAATCTGTCGTAGCATCACTTATTCTAATAGCACAACTTTTTTCTCCTCCCAGTTTACAAATGTTTAATTTTACTTCCATATTAGTATTTTACTTTATTATTGTGAGGATTCCCATCATACATTTGAGCCTCTTCTACTTCTACTTTTTGTTTGTTAGTTTCAGCTACAGAGTCCTTGTATGCTTTATCTGTTCTAGCTTTGTACCAATTAATTTCAGTCTCGGATTTTAGTCTATCTTGTTCTAATTTTATCTTAGCTTCATTAAGTGCTTCGAGCCTTCCATTAAGAGATTTATTCTCTGACATTAATTGCTGCAATTGCTGTTGAGACTGTTCTAATTGTTGTTGTATTTGACCTACTTGATTTGCTTCCTGTCGTTTCTTCTTTAAAGAATTTCCAACATTATTTCGCAGTTCTGTCATACTCTTTACAGTAAGAGCCTCTATTAAATCTTCTGGATCGAGAGCTTGAGCTTTAATTAACTCCGGAACTATTTGTTTTATAGTCTCCATATCTCTAACTATATTAGAACTAGCTTCAATATTAATGTCATAGTCAGTTACAGTAAAAAACTCTGGAAGAGCTGTAAATACTTTTACTCCTTTATCTCCAAGTATTAAGGTCCCTTTTAAACCTTTTTTCCATACTTTTTTAGCCCCATTTAAGCAATCTACTAATAATTCTGTTGTTAACAAATCCATTTGATGAGTAAATTGCTTAGTAATAGTAAATGAGTTTTGTATTCCAACTTTTACATTAGTAACAGCATCTTTCTGCTGTATTCCATTTAGTCTTTCCCTAAATACTCCAGTTATAGATGAACAAGTATTCTCTATTCTGTCTATAGCCATTTCAATAGCTTCAATAGTCTGCGCTTTTACAGTATCGTCAAATCCAGTAAATGCAGTATTATTATTAAACGCAATTCCATCCTGAGAGGTGTCTATTAGAGCTACTCCAGCTTTCTTTTTGTATTCAAGCCATTTCTGAACTCTCTCTGGAAGTTTAGTTCCCAAAAATTGTGGAAGCATAGATACATCCAACCAATCCCCCACAGTACCACTAGAAGCTAATAAAGAGTCTCTATAAAAATGTAATACATCATATTTATCTTGCAGATTTGCACATGCCAATACTAATGAATACGGTTCCGAGCTTCTTGTAGAGAAATATATTCCGCTAGTTGATAAGGTACAAAAAGTAGGATTATCCTGACTTCTTACTACCTCAACAGGTTCATTTTGGGTAATATATAATGTATTTCCAATTTTTACTTGTTCGTATCTTTGCATTTTGAAATCAGAATCAGTCTCTACCCATTCCACTGTATATACTGGAATTAGCCTATTAGTTAATACACCATACTGTTCGTTAGGGAGTCCTGGAGTTAACTCTCTTCCAGCTTCTAGTCCATCAGAAGCCGGAAATCCAGTACATTGGTTATTATAGCTCCTAACATATATAGACGAACTGTCTGTTACAGTCTCATACATATTTTCTAAATCTTCTATATCTTCTTCAGATAAATGTTTTCCATATGTATTAAGAATTTGGGTTTTAGTTAGCCACTCTCTAACTACAGCTCTATAAGACAATTTTACGTAATTGGAACTAAAGTTTTTATCTATAAAAGTATTTAGAGGATCTAAGATTTTGATTTCAATGTTATTTCCTGATTTAGATGGTACTACTTTATAAAACGCGTAACCAGTGATTAGTAAGTCCAAAAGCAAAATTCTTAGTTTTTCTATTAGATCTGTGTCTCTTGAATTTAAAATATACTGAATAACATTTTGAGCAGCTACCTCATACTCGGAAATAAAATTCTGGTCTATATCTTCTATGATTTGATTTATTTGACCCTCTATTGCTTTATCGGTAATATTACGACCATTTAAAAAGGTAAGGATCGAATTATTCAAATGATTCTTAAGATACGTATATACATCTTTAACTATTTTAAGATGTTTATCTCGTTCTATATTACTAATTGTTTTAGAATCCTTGCAAGTTATTTTAGGGATAATTGGTGTTTCCAAAAATTCTCCTACAATAGCGTCCACATGTTTTCTGATTAATGGAATAAATTCAAGAGAAGTTGGATTTCCTATTCCAAAGTTTGATTCTAAATATCGAAATTGCTCTGGATCTCTAACTCCGTTATAGTAATTATAGGCTTTTTTTAATGTATATTTTGGGAAAACTAATTCATTAATAGCTTTATTGGTAAAATCTATTAACTCGTCTTCAGTCTTTTTCTTAGCCATTAGTTACACGCTTTGTATCCGAGACTATAGGTAGTATAGTGTAGATGTCTTAGTCTTAGTTCTTCTCTAATACATTTTAAAAAATCTTCTATAGTCCCTTCCTTATTAATTGTAATAGGTTTATCTACATTATTCATTCCTAACTCTAGGTGATATCCTATAACCTTATTTTCACCTTTCAATTCTTTCACTTTTAGCTTAGCTATATATTTAACACAATATACCTCTTTAATTAAATCGAGGATTACTTGTTCTAATTCTTCCGTCGTCATAATCAGGATATAAATTATAATTAGGTATCTGAGGATTTTGTTTAGGAATAGTTCCATATCTAATAATTCCTCTTTCATCTCTATATCATCCAAAGTCTTCTCACTCATCTTCGTAGACAGTCTCTCTTTGAGGTACGACCCCTGCCATTTCTTCATCCCCTAGTTCTGCCATCCCCATAGCAGCTACAATGTCGAACTTTTTCTTATTTTCATATGAATATTTAATTAATTCTTGCAACATTTCCTCAAATCATATCTCTGAGGCATAATCACTAATATAGGCAGCTATTAAGTCTAGCTGATGCCTAATAATAGCTTCTGTTGCTGGGGCTCCAAATTCCTTCGATCTACCTCTTTGAGTGTCTGCCATTGTGGATCTTGGACGTCTCATTAAATACAGACTATCCTTCTTTCTATCTCTCAAATAAGTTATGAAACTAACTTTAGATTTTTCTAATACAGCTTTGCAATTATAATATTGTAATAGTCTAAGTGCTATTTTAAATGCTTCACGAATATCTTTAGGTCTATCCTTATATATAGCAACATATTTTGGAGAGTCCATACCTCGCACTCTTTTTTTAATTACTATACAAAAATTAGATCCATTTTTAGTTCCTTCTGAAGTTTCGTCTTGCCCTAAGTCAATACTATCTATACCAGCTACATATAAATTTTTATATACTGTATTTCCCTCATCTTTCTGGGGATGCTCTAATATAAGAACTTTACCTTTGGGATCTTTTATTCACTTAAACCCCTTAATATTTTCTTCTCTGTGTTCCCTTCCTCCGAAGTCATATTCTAAAAACCCTCTTTCAGGTCTCGGTCCTACTTTATGGAGTATTATATTACTAAGCTGTTCTTGAAGTGCTACAATATCAAAATCATTATCTCCTTCTAGAGCTAAAGCATCGTCTGGAGTAAAGCAGAACTCAGCACAATCTATCCTATACGTATCAGCTTTTCCAGATAGTAATAATTTGTTTCGCTGTTCCTCATAAAAAGCCTTCGCTTTCTTAGAATCTGTTACTCCTCTTTTATCTACATATCCATCCTTATTTACAAAGGTAAACGCTGGAATAAAATACGCTGTCAAGACTTGCTCTCCAGTTTTAGTGTAGCTATGTCTATAAGGTAATACTCCAAATCCTTCTGGATTATTGAATATTTCACTCAATCCAGCCAAAGCCGGTCCAGAGTCTCCCCCAGTACCCCATACTAATCTAGTTCCGAATTTTCTTCCCGAAATTTCTACCAAAGCCTTACTTTGCAAGTATGTTTTAATAAGAACTGGATTAGAACCTGCTTCTTCAAAGAATAATCTGTCTGCACGGTCTCCACGAAGCTTTCTAGGAATATCAGCTGCAATCCCAAGTATTTCGGACATAAATCCAGACTCTTCCCGTTGTTTATTTAGTTTAGAAGCTCTTTTATGATAGTCAGAATTGTACTTTTGTCTGACATGGCGCATACCTCCTTCAGAGTCAGCGTTAAGAAATTCTAATTGTTCCCAACATTTTCGTAATACTGCAGATAAGAAATCATCACTATATGCTGAGTATAATACGTGAGACTCTTCTACTGTGGAGTAAAGTCTAACCCCTAAAGAAGCCGCAATCTCACTAAAACCGACTCCACGAGCTTTTAATGCACATACATCATGACCAGTCTTTTCACATATTTCTATATAATGGAAATATTCATACTGTTTAGCGTAAAAGGTAGGAAAGTTTGAACGTCTACCTCCACCAGCTACCTTAACAGTAGAAATATCTTTTAGTCTATAAAAATTTAGGAAAAAGTAATTGTCTCCTGTAATCCTATATCCATGAGAGATGTACCCTTCGTTGCATCTTCTAAACTGTTCTTTTCAAAAGTCTAGATATTTCTTAGAACCCTTTGGATAGGAGCAATACATTCCAGTATCTTGTTTTATTTTCCTAGTTTCTGTGAATCATTCAGGATTAAAATCTAATCCTTGAATTTCATTTATTGGTCTATATCCAGAAATTTCGTAACTTAGATTAGAATCAAAGAAGGTAATATTTTCACTAAGAGGGATATCCCAATTGTAAAAATCCTGCATACTGTTGTCAGAAACTCTATCCTCTATACGAGCTGCTTGCAAACCACTAGATACTTCTGGGTCCATATGTACTGGAGCGTTATATATGGGATTCTCTAGTAAGTCTTTTTCACCAGAATCTATTATTTTATGGATTTCTTCAACAGCTTTTTCTACTACAGGATCTTGAATTTTCTTCTTTCTACCTCTAGGCATAATTAATCAAATGCTCCAAGCTCTGCGTCCCCTCTAATAGAGGAATTAACCGCTTGAATTTCTTTCTTATACATAACTTCTAAGTTCTTAAGTTCATCTACCACTTTTGACGCATTTTGCATTTCTGCAATAACATCTTTCGTTTTATATATTGGCTTTTGGGTAGCAGGGTCTCTTTCACTTAAATCCAAATCGTTAAAATAATCCGTAATTTTATCTACTACTCCTTGAGCAGCTTTGATAAATTTTAACGTTTTAGATGACTCCTGCAACTCTCTATATTTCCTACAAGCAGCTCTAAAAGTAGGATCAGCCCATTCTTCATCAGTAATACTAGCATCTTGTAAGCATTCTTGGTGTCTTTCCTGTTCATCAAATTGTGAATAAGGACTTAACCAATCTAACATAAGGAATATATATTTAAACTCTCTGAAAGCTCTTAATCGTCTAGTTCCAGTAGGGTCTTCCTTACATTTATTTCTTCCTTTTTCCCATAATCCTTCAAATTCCCTAACCAATAATATTTCTGGTTCATTTAATTCTAATTCTCCAGAAGCATTATTATATACAAATACTTTCATATTAATCCACTAAAAATTTTACATTATTTTAATTTCGGAATACCTGAAGGTTTTAACATAACAAGATTATTCATTCCAGCCACAAAATCTGTATCCGTAGCTTTTTTACCAGCAGCTTTCAATGCTGTTAATAATTTAGTATTTTGAGAAGCTGTTCCTTTATATTCTACATCACCAAAAATTTTCTGGAATAATTGTTTTCTCCCCTCGAAACTAGCGTCTTTGGAGTCAAACCCATTTAACATCATCCATCCATATAAAGTAGATTGATCTAGTTTAGGTTTTTTAATTTTTGGAGCCGTAACTGTAACTTCTGGAAGTTCTCTCGGAGAAACCTGACTCTCAGTTCTTCCCCATAAAGCTATTGGATCAGATGTTCCAACATGAGCTACAGGTCTAGGAGATGACTTTTTTCTTACAGTAGTTTTTGTTCCCTCTTGTGCAAAAATAATTCCTCCCTGTAAATGTTTTTTAATATTTTCTGTAGCCTTTTTACTTTGCTCTTTATTAGGAGCTTTAACTTTCTTTTTAGGACTCCATCCATCTTCATGATGTCCTGAATTTCTGTTTAATTCTTGAAGACGTCTATGTTCTGGACTATTTTGTTTTATTTGGCCTTTCTTATATTTTTCTACAAGATTAGCGTGCTCTCCTTCATTATATTTTCCGCCTTCTTGCATTTTCTTCTTTTTCATTTTTCCTCCACACTTGCTAGATTCTATCTCACTTTTAATAGAATCCATTAAGGAGCCTTTTTTCATTTGAACAGTAGATTTCTTTTTGCATCTTGAACAAGGTTTCCCTCCAGCCATAAAGCGTTCCACTTCGTAACCTTCAGGGCATCCTCCATTAAGTCTAATAATATAATCCAATTTACTTCCAGCTTTTGCAGATTTAACAGAAGTGTTTTCTAATTGTTGTGCCATAATAGGTCAAATTTCTTTATTAAATTGATTTGCTAATTCATCTAATCTATCTTTCCCTAATCTTTTAATTTCTAAGTCTAGTTGATCAGGTTCATTAACTTTTAATATCTCGGATAATCAAGAAATGAACCCTTGTTCTTTTAAATGGTTCATACGCCTATAAATACGAAAAGGAGACTACTTTGGAGTAATCTCCTATAATTTATAATTACTTATTTTCTACTTTCTGCAAATCTTTAGTATTCCAAACTGCTTCTTGGAACTCTCCATTTGTAGTAAACCATCTACATTTAATACCTCTAAAATACTCTACCGTATTTTTACCATCCATAGGAGTATCCAATTTAAAGGTTCTAGTTTCTTTTTTTACTACAATCATTATTGGTTTATTAGGAATATCTTGCTTTAGAGTTACAAGATCTCCTGGTTGAAAAAATACCTTTTCTATCATAACTTACTACTATTTAATCGAAGAAAATCTTTCTGTAAGTTCTTCGTTGATTACTACTAAAACATTGTTTTGACTAACAACCCATAGAGCTTGTCCCAAAAATGGTGTAGGTCTTTGAGTTCCATTGATGAAAATAATATCGTCTCCTGGTCTTACATACTTAACTTCTGGACCAACTGCTACTACTTCAGCATATGCTACAGCCATTCTAGCAACTTCTTTCTCTCCAGTTTCGTGAGAGATATAAGTTCCGTCATATACTGGAATAATAAGTCCAGATTCTGTAGTTTTTATTTGATCCCAGGGATTTTTATTATACATTCTAACTAAAATATTTCCATTAGTAGGAAGGATTTCTAGGTTAGTTGCTTGTTCTTTCACCTGTTTAGAACGTTCGAGTTCTTTATCTATATTTTTACAGAATGATTCAGAAGCCTCTTTAGTAGTTTCATTAAATGTCTTAATAGCACTTCTTCTTTCTTCTTCACTAAGTTTTTCTGCTCCAATCATACTAACTGCACTTCCTCCCATTACTAAATCCATTCTTCCGTTATTTAACATAATCATTTAAATTTTAAAATTACCATAAATCATTAGGGCAATGTTCTTTATACACCCTAGTTTTTGCATCTAATAAACAGCCGCATATCCCACACCATGCTCCATCTTTGTCTGAACATTTATTACAGATCTTTATTCTGCTATTTCTCATTGCTTCGTTTTGACCTGTAAGTTTGTACCAAAATCCTATAACTATGTGTTTTAGTTTTATTATAATACTTCTCATTTTCCAGCTGGACATTTCTCAGTTTTTAATCTTGCTTTTAGTTTTATTTTGCACCCACATCCTTTTACATAACCATCTAAAGGATGTATAGAGACATCTCCAGCTTGAGGATTGATATATAAACTATTGCTGCATATTCCTCCATTATTTGGAGAATATATGGGACAATTTTCACATATTCGTATTCTGGATTCTCATAGAGTTTGATTAATTCTTCCTTCCATTTTTACTTATATTTATAATTACAGTTGTGGCATTTGTAAAAGTTATTTGATAACATCAATGCGGATTATTCGGCATATGGTTTGTTCTATTAATTATTTATTGCCACTGTATGTAATTATTAAAATTCTATTCTTTTTCTCTTGGATGCCCTCTCTTCTTGTATAAGCTCTTTTCTGTATTGAGATAGCATTCTTTCTACCTCGTTCTTTAAGTATTCTACTTCATGTGTGGATACGTTTCCATCATGATCAAAATATACAAGAATTAATTTCTTTATATTAAATTGAGGATTATTTTTCTTAATCATCCAAGCGTAGGTACTTAATTGTAGAGTGTAATGCATGAAATTACAATCCATTAAATTGTTTAGAGGAAACTTCATCATAGCATATTTTTTAGCAGCTGGATCGTATCCAGATTTCATTTTTAATTCCTTATTAGTCTTATAGTCGATAATATAAATATCATTTCCGTCCTTGACTAATAAGTCTATTTGTCCTGCTAATCTAATGTGCCCATCTTCAGATACTCTAGAAATTAAATACTCAGGATATACTGCAGATTCTAAATCTAATGGAGTGTAGTTTTGCTTACAAACGAATTTTCCTCCCAATCCATAAGATTTTAGAGAATAACTAGAAGCTCCAGAGTAAAACTTTTTTTCCATAGCTGCATGAATTTTAGTTCCTCTTTCACAAGATTCTCTATTAGTCTTAGCCCATTCATCTAATATGTCTTGCTGGGCAGAATTAAAAGTAACCTCGTCAATATCATATAATTCTAATACTGAGTTATCCCATTTCTTAGATTTCAATAATCTCGGCTTTTCCATTGCTGCAAATTTTTGAGAACCTATTAACCTCTCTAGTGCTTTGTATTTACTCCAAAAATCTTGATCAAAAGGTTGCTCAAATCTACCTATTAAGGTAGTTACAGAAATAAACTTTTGACCCTCATCATTCCAATATTGATGAAATTCATCATTATAATTTACATTACCATTTCTCTTATCAACTTGCATACTAGTTTTCCATTTGTTTTTTAACTTGGTTATAATCTAATAGTATTGCTAACCTTTGTATTCTCGGAGATATTGTTTTCATATAGTACCCTAGATTATATTGTGGTTTTGTTTTATATAAAACTATAACCATTCCAACAGGGTCTCTGACTCCTTCTATTGGATAAAAAGCTACAGCAGAGGCATTACATAATTTAATTTTTCTATATAATTTAGGAAAGGACTCTTTTAATTCGCCTATACTGTCCGCTCTTAGATACCTTAAATTATGTATTTTGATAAGCTCCTCTCCATAATTTATGTAGCTTAACTCCCTAAACTCTTCTCCCCACATAGGCTCATCATCTTTAAATTTTTCAGTTAAGAATGTTATATATTTATATGAGAAACCTTGAGAGCTGTGATTATTGTTGTGATAATTTAGCAATATTACATTAGTCGCGTCTGGATCACTCATAAGTATATACTGTATCTGTGTATTAATTGTAGGCGTTATACGTTCAGTATAACGTTCCGCTTCCATCTTCTCCAATCTCTCTTTACTAATTAACCTATTAACTACGTTAATGTTAGAAACATTAATGTTAAGTATAGCTAAAATTAGTAAAATAAGAAAGGCTCTATTCTCCTTACTCATTTGTAGAAAAAATTGAAGACTGTTTTTAAATCAATCTGCTAACATATTCACGCTATTATTTTTAAATGTATAACAATCAAACGATTTTATTTTTGGTTATTAACATTATTCTTCCATATTTTCGTGTTTAAGTAATTTTCATTTGTTCATGTGCAAAATTAGCACTAATTTCGTAGAGTAAAAAATGAAATATAAAATATTTTAGTTATGAATTTAAACGAACAGTTATCTAAATTAGTCAAAGACAAATTCCGCGAGGAAATACAAAAACTACCATTGAGCAGTATTTCCTATTTAAAAAATGGTGGAAAAACAGTCAGATTATCAAAAAAGGGAGGTAAAAATAAGATTCACATAAAGAAGGAAAATAGAGGTAAGTTTACTGCTTCTGCTAAGGCTGCAGGGCAGTCAGTACAAGAACATGCACGTAGTGTATTGAATAATCCAAATGCTACACCTCTACAAAAGAAGAGAGCAAACTTTGCACGTAATGCAGCTAAGTGGCATCATAAATAAGATTTATTATGAGCGATAAAAATAAATTAGTAAGAAAAATATCAACTGATACTGTTATTCCTTACTTTCCTACTAGTGATAATCTAATTAAAGACTTAAAATTAGATAGTATATATAGAAATTCTATCGCTGCTGCTTTTATGCCTCAGTATATAAATGAAAGTGGCGGAAACCCAGAAGAGTGAGTCAAAACTTCAATGTTTAGAATAGGAGGAAAATTTACTCCTAAGAAATCCCAATTAGTTAAAAATGCAGAAGAACTAAATTCTAAAAGAGATATGAGAAAGAAACTAATTAAAGGAACTAGTTGACCTAGTACTAAAAAGCGCATGATTAAAAAACAACAGGGAGGAACACTAGATGATGAATTTCTGAATTATGATAATGTAAATATTTCTGAAACACCTTTACCAGAACTGACCTTTGATACTTCTAATTTTAATCCTTACAATTATATTAGTGAGGAACCATCTAAAAGAGAAGTTCCGAATCAATCTTCAGAAGAGACTTCTCAGGAACCTAATATTCAAAAGGAAGAGAAGCCTGTTCTAGAAAAGACTGTAAAATCTCCTGACTTCGATCCTAAATTAGGATTAATGGGAGAGTTTGTTAAAATAGCTACAGAAGAAGGCATTCCATTTAGGGTAACTAGTGGCTACAGACCTAATTCAATTACTTCAAACGGCTCTCGCAGTTGACATAGTAAAGGCTTAGCTTTGGATATAATTCCTAAAGAAGGAGTTAGTTGGGAAGTATTTAAGAACTCATTCAACAAAGCTCCTAAAACTCTTAAATGAATAAGAGATAATAAGATGGGAATATTAGACGAAACAACTCCAGAAATGTTAGCTAGAACTGGAGGAACAGGAGCTCACTGGCATATAGGAAGAGATAAAATGGCTGTAGATTCATTCAGTAAAATGTTTCCTATAAGTAAAAATGGAGGAGTTTTAAAGGCTCAATGAGGAACTAAACTTACAGGAGTTTATACAGTTAATCCTGGAGATAACCTGACCAAGATTTCTAATTCTTTAGAAATTCCTCAAGACAGCTTACTAAGTTATAATAATATTCCTAAGTCTAAAGCAAATGATCTAGCAATAGGACAAGAACTTCTGTGAAGAAAGGAGCCAGAATTTCTAGATAATGTAAAGAGATTTTTCTTTGAACCTAAGGAAGAATCAGACAAATCAGTGTCTAGAAATAATATAATAGAAAAGAATGTATGACTTAGTAAAACTACTAAACCAGAAGTCAATCCTATTTATTCAACTAGATTTAAAGAAAAGAATTTTAGAAAGTTTGCCAATACTATGAAAACTATATATTCTGAAGTATTAGACGAATTAGGATTACCTAAGCATAATATATCTAATTTAGTTAGACAAGATGCGTTAGAAAGTACCTATGGAACTAGCCCTAGAGGTAATGGATACAACTTAGGAGGAATTAAAGTTTTTAATAATAAGGAAACTTTAGGAACTCGACATTCTGATGGGTATTACTATAGAAATTTTAAAGACCTGAAAGATTACGCAAGATATAAAATTAAATTACTACATAATGATTACGGAGCCATAGAAGCTCCGGCAGAACAATTTATAGATGCGTTACACGGAAAGAATAAAAAGAAGAAGATATACAGTGCTGGAAAAGATGCTTATGAGAAATTCAGAAATATGAAGTCTCTTAATAAATATCTAGATGAATCCAATTAAAGTTGGAATTCTTCTTTTAAATGGTTAAACTAATTTTGTACTAAAATGTCATTTAAAGATTTTATTTGAGACACAGTATCAGAAGGTAAAAACCCTTCTAGTAAAAGAGTGGCTGGATGCTTAGGATGGTTAGTATGTTTATTAGCCTCTATAGTAGCTATATTTTATGTTATTCCCAGTCCTAATATAATTGAGATGTTATTTTGATCTAGCTGTGCACTACTAGGTATTGACTCAGTTGCAGGAGCTTTTAAACATAATCCATTTAAGAAAGATGCCAAAGGTGAAGTACGGAACGGAGGAGTATAGGAATGCATATAATAAAAGAAGTCTAGCCAATTACGATTTTAATTCTAAAACCTATAATTTAGCTAGACCTCTTCCTGATATTGTAGCTGAGCAAATGGGGGGCAGATGGAGTTATATTCAACAATGTTTACGATAATGGTTATTCCAATAATCAAGTTATATTTAGTTTTAAAGACTTAATAGATGGAATAACAACAAAAAAGGCGGCAGGTAAGTAATTACCCGTCGCCTTTTATTATATTTCTGCATTGGTTTTATTCGCATTATGAGTACTATAATAGGGACTTACTGGTGTGTAAGGAGTACTTGTAGTTGTTGGAAAATTTAATAGCTTTTCCTCAACGATAGCATCCATTAACTTGAATAGCATATCTAAATTAGCAGTAGGAAGAATCTTTGAAAAATTCTTTATAGTTTGTTTGTAATTAATCATTTTATTGTTCTGTTTTTATGTAAATTCCACAATGACATGTAGATCCAACAGGTTGTTGCTTAAACTCTTGACAAAAACATATATTCTCGTCAGTATGTTCTAATCTACATGGGCAATATCTTTTTCCGTAAAGTTCTTTATTTCTTTTTAATCCAGACTGGACTATTTCAACTAATTCTGGATTATCTATTATAGCTACCTTCATCAATTAAAACAGTTTTCTTGAATACATCATAACACTCCTTCTCATCTTTTCCATTTATTTTTAACAATTCCATACAAGGTGCATCCTCTAGATTTATATCTCCTTCTAAATTATCTAATAAGTATTTAGATAGTATTAAAGAGGTTTGACCATTTAAAGATAGAATCTCCAATTTATATGGAAAATGATTACCGTTCCACCTGTTTACATCCATTCTCTTTAAATTCGTTATATTGTTCTAATAATATAGGTAAGCTAGACTGTATTCCATACCTGTCTAATAAATTGAACAGCTCTTTATATTTTTCATCTACAATTAATGCCATAATTTCTAGTGATAGATGAAAAACTTTTACAGGATTCTTTATTTTATCCTTTAGTTCCTCTATGATATGCTCTCCTTCCTCTTTTACTTTTTCTTCAAATTCCTCTAAAATGAGATCATCGTCTAACTCTTTAATACTTCCTACACATTCTTTATTAACTTCTTTTTCATCATTAGCGAGTTCTTTGTCTAATGATTTAACTATTTCTGATAGTTCAGATTTTAACCTAAGCAATTCCTTTCTAAGGAGTTCAATAGTAGTTTTTTGCTCTTTATTTTCAGCTTGTAATTGTTCAATCTGTTTTACCTTGTCTTGTCCTAATCTCTTTAATTGAGATATAATCCAGGAATTATCCATTCCATTAAGTGTTTCATTATTCATATTAATTCATTTTTAATTTAAGATTGCGCACGCTATAGGATTCGAACCTATGATGAGGATACCTCCTGGTAGGTTAACAGCCTACTGCTTTCGTCCACTCAGCCAAACGTACAATAATTTTATTTACCTAATTCCCATAATGGAATTACACCCTCACTATTGGTATAATTCCTGTTGGAGTATAATACATAGGTTTACTAAATGTTTGTATTATCCAACTTCCAGCTTTCTTTACAATTCTTTTTATTGTCTTCATAACTGTAAGAATTAAGTTAATAAATATGTTCATCTAATAAGTAATTAATCTTGCGCTTCATGTAGGATTCGAACCCACGTATTAACACTTTAGAGATGTTCGCCTAGCCACTCGACCAATGAAGCATTTGGGAGATTTACACTCCCATTGAAACTAATTCTAGTTTCTTGAATAAAGACCCGTCGTCAACAACAGCTATGGCAGTAGTCTTATTGTCTAAGTCTGGTTCTTTGAATATTGAGAAGTCCTTGCCAAGTAGGGATAATTTTTCTTTCTCGTGTTCTATATCTGCTGATAAATATATCAAATATTCATTACTTCAATCCTTATGCTCTAGCATATATTGAGCAACTGCGTGTCCTCCTTGAACACATCCGTATATAGGATTTAATTTTTTATCTATCAGCACGTATAGTCTTTTCATTTTCAATCAAGCTTTTTACTCTACGTGAAAAATATTCTTTCACATAATCTACTCCTAAGTAATTACCATAACCATTCCAACCTTGGTCTTTCTTATAATTAGACATAACTGTATTTATATATTCCTCCGCATCAACATTATGTTTAACGATATACCATGCAGTATTTAACGCAAATAAAATACAGCGGTTATAATAAACTTCTGAGTTAGCTTGATTTCTAGTTTGATAATCTGCTGATTTTCTATTGGCTTTAGCCTTGATTTGTTTTTCTTCTAATTTTTTAATAGCTTCTAATAAAGTTTCCATAATAATTAATTTTTTAAGTTTAAAAATAGTATCTTACAATTCTCTGAATGATACTTTATTATGGAGAAGCTCTTCCAAAATTAATCTATAAAAAAGTGTTCATAATTAATAATTTTAAATTTAGGTAGATCCCGATGTCGGACTCGAACCGACGTTTCAAGATTACAAATCTAGCGTTCTAGCCTCTGAACTAATTGGGAATATGCACGGAAGTCAGGGGTCGAACCCGAATAATCCCTTTTGGAAGGGGACCAACGCTTTTGAAGAGCGTTTCTGTTTGCCGTACAGATAAGCTTCCGTATAGTATTATAGCTTTTGAATGTTCAATAATATTTTTGAACTATAGTTATCTGGAATGTTTAATTTATCCCAAATTTTATCTTCTGATAAATCTTCTTTTGATAATTGAATTATTTTGGATAGTTTCTTTGGATATACTTTCATTCCGTCAATAATTTCAAGCTGATATAGTATAAAATATATATTTTCTTTCATGTCTTAGTTGTATTGATTTAGATTACAAAATTACTACTTTATTTTCTGACTTCCAAATGAATTCGGATAATTTTTATTAAATTGCAACTGGAACCATTTAAAGGATGAATCCAACTTTAAATTGATTCGGAATTCTCTTTTAAATGGTCTAAAACTAAATTCGCAAATACAAAATCTTCTAAAGTCGGTTCTGAAAATGAAGGTGAAATATAATAGCTTTTCTGAGAAAAATTTATATTAACAAAATAATTTTCAGTAAAGACTGCTGGAACTATAATATCTACTTGATCATATTTTAAATTGTCAATTAACTTATTCGCTAAATTTAGAGGTAGTATTAATTTCATTTTGTAATTTCTTTTTGAGTTCTAATAACCGTTTTCTATAATCTAAATTATATTTATATATTTCCGACTTTAACTGCTTGAACTTATCCTCGATATTCTCTAGATGCCTCTGTTTTTTCATAAGAATTTCTAAGATCTAAATAAATATTATCTCTTCCATATATTATATAATTCCAATTGTTTTCTAAATAAGTTTTAGTTATTCTACTATTAAACTCTAAGAATAACTGCTCTGCAATAAAGCCTTCTAAACTTTGGATTGTATGTCTTTGCATTTTAGACTATTTATAGTTACTGTTTTACATCTTCCATTTTTACATAATCTACATATATAATATCCGGAATTAGATAACTGAATCTTTAACAGTCTTCCAGTTTTCTTATTTCTGATATTTCCTGAGTTGTCCATTTCATAATTTTCTCAGTTCTCTATAGTATTTCAATTATTACCTATATCCATTTCTAATATCTTAGATACTGCAAAGGTAATGCAAATTTTTTGCCCAAACAAGTAAATTTTAAAAAATTTGATAAGTGACACTAAATTTATATTTTAGGTACTTAAAATTAATCCCCCCCCCTACACAATATAGAAAATAAAGTTATTTATGATTTTGTATATATTTATGGTAATTTGAATTTAGTTTATGATTCTCGATCGGGATTCCACATACTCTTAACTCCCCCCACAGGGATTGAGAAAAAAGTAAAAACATTATAATTTTCTCATTCAGATTTACTAACAATTAAAAACAAAAAGATTATGTTTACAATTGAAGAGACAAAGAAAAGCAAAGGTTTCAAATCAGTAAAGGAAAACATTGCAGCTATCGAAGCGGTAAGAAAAGAACGCTTTGACCAAAATTTGGCTTTAGCCGGATTTAACGGGAAAAACATTGTATTGACCGGAAATTTTTCTGAAAGAAAATTTAAGCCGGCAGGCGGTTCGGAACGTTCTTACATTGTTTTGGAAGCGGTTTACTTTGATGATAAACCAGAGAACGGAAAAATCGGTACGCTTGCATTGTCAGCACTGAAAGCAAGTGTAAAGCCGTCAATTGACGAAAATTTGCAGTCGGTTGTATCTGACTTTTCAGAAATTTCTGAACGTGAAGCACTTAACAAACTTTTGGAAGATAAAACCTACCTAAAGTGTGAAAGTACATTGACCGTATTAAAGCCTGAATTTTATCAGGAGAACGGGCAAAACAAAGTTCGGTATGATGCCGAAAAAACAAAAAAAGGATACAAATATAGCGTTGCTACATTGTAAACCTTTCAACGGGTGCAAATGTTTGCACCCGTTTACATTCAATTAAACAGATTAAAAACAACTAAAAAAGATTAAAAATCATGAAAACAAACAGAAAGTACGTTACAGTTAATGGAGTCGTTTACACATACGAAGAGTATTTGGAAATGTTAAAGAATAGAGATTAATCTCTATTCTTTTTTGCTTACGTAGCATTTACTAACTTCGTAGAATAATTATAATATGAAAATATTCGTAGTAAAAGGTGTAGCCAAGGGTGATAGAGTATATTACGAAGGACTTAATTTTAAGATCCATGCAGGAGATTGGCTTCCTAACTATGAATGTTATTTTCAGGTGAAGAAAGACGATCTTGGGAAATATACAATATTGAAGTGTATTCCTGTAGATGCCGAGAATAGTTGGAATAATGCTATCTCTGTAGATAAGGATGATGAAGAGTGTTGTTGAGTGAGATAAATGAGCGTGGTTCCACTATCATTCTCTCTCCACCTCCAGAAATTTTTTCCATTTTCCCAATTCTCCAAGAAAGAGCACTTTTAGCATTTCAATTTTGAAAACTCTACTCAACATATCTGAACTTGTTTTAGAGCTAAATTTGAGTTTTCACAAAAGTCTCTTTCCAAAATATATATTTTCTAAGCCCATACAATCTTAAATTTAAGTTTATATATAACAAACAAAAAGACAGCCTAGGAGTCTATAAAATATGTGCCGATGAGACTAGGACGAAACTATCCTCAGTTGAGGATAGTTCACTGTTTACAAGTTTATTCATATAAGACCATAATGGGTACGCTCTGAGACTATGTAGTTGTTGTGAAACAATTCAAAGTATAGTAGCACAGGAAGGTCTAAATTTTCATTTCTTTTTGGTAGCTTCGGCTACCACTTTCAAGACAAGAGCAACCGTTACGTGGTTTGAAAGATAAGTAAGTATATACTGAAACTAATAGCTCTTTATTTGTTTAACAAATTTAAGACCTCACACTGTAAAGGCAAAGTGTATAAAGTTATGTCAAGATTCAACGTACAAAGAGAACAATTATCTGGATACATTCAGAATGCAATTATGTGTATTGAATTTGGAACTAATTTAAAGTTTACAAGAGCGGAAGATTGGACAAGTACAAATCAAGGTCATGCACTGCACTTTGCAGGAAATTTATACAAAGGGGAGCAAACTTGGGATGATATTATAAGGTTCATCAAAATGCAGTTCGCACATAATCCAGAAACTAAATGTATTGATGAAGACACTTCAGATTTCGAGGAATTGGCTCTCGGTAGCAATTTTGGTGAATGGATAGTTTACATTACTATTTAAGTATAGCAATCAAAAAACTCAATAACTTTCCAAGACATTGAGGACACCAGTTTCTTATCTGAATATTGCAACGCATAGTTTGGTAATACTTTATGTGAGTAAAGCCCATTAATGTAATATTTGCAGATAAGTTTTAGGTGTAAAATGCAAAAATTTAAAGCCTCACACTATATAGGTAAAGTGTAGATAAAATGGAACAGAATTATTCAAACGCTCCTGCAAAACGTTTTACTCAAAACAGAATGTTTAAAAACTTGTCTGAAGAAGAGTTAACACTTCTAGGATTAGGTGGTCCTGAACCAGAAGAGTATATAAAAACGTTACCAGAGAGTGTCAATAAAACAATATTAGTTGATACAAATCCTTCTAGAGATTGGGTTGAACACACTACGTTGGTTGAAGGATATACAAGACACAGAACAGAAGTTAATTTTGTAGACTGTGATTTTTGTAGTACCATCTGGTCTAACATTGAAGATTTCAAACACATATATACTGAAATGAAGAAGCAAGATAGAACTCAATATCTTGCCATCACAGTAAGTTTGAGACAAGTAGGAATGCGCAGAACTTTGGAATATCTAGCTCAGTTTGAAGAGTTTGGAATAACCGAAGAAGATTGCAAAGAAATTCAATCTCATAGAGTGGCTTCATCAAAAGATCTCAAACATGAACGTAGTCATGTTCACAGATTGTGTAAAGGAGATAAAGCACTAAACATATATTCTTACAGTGATACAGGAACTCCAATGTTAGCAGGAATCATAAAAATCAATTAATATGACACATACAATCTACAAAAACATCAAGTTAACAGTAAGTGCTCCAGATCTCCCTATGTTAGCAATAGGGATGGATTCTACTCAGTTTGGAATTGCGTTGATATGGATTTCATTTATTATTAGTTGGAAATGAATACATTAATATACTCTGTAACTGACTGTTCTCAATGCTATTTGATAGTAAAATACGTATTTGTAAATTCCAATCTTAGTCCAATTAAAAGGACTGTTAAGCTAGAATACGATAGAGATGGTAATTATCAATACAATATAACTAGAGCTATAGCAAGAATTTTTGAAGAGCTGAAACACGATGGTATTTCGTGTAATAAATCAGACACTCAAGTTATTATATTATAACAAAAACCTCACACTGTATAGGTAAGTGTATAACATCATGAGACAATATTTCTATTTAGTAGCTCACATGGTAGTAGGAGATGATTTATATATTGATAAAATCTTTCTCCAGGAACATGATTCCATTCGTTGGGGTAAAGTCTTGGCAACAAAAAATCCAGATTATTCTGTAGGTCTATATAGACAAGAGATTGCAAGGACAGCAACGGTGAAGTTTGTTAAGTACTTAACCGCTTATAAATCATCTGGGTCGGATAATGATATTGATCAATGTAGATAAGATATGGCAGAAGAAACTATAGTAAGGGAAAACTTGATGACAAGAGAAGGGTATTCCCCTTATTGTCTTCAGTGTTCGATGATGCCTAGAACGTTTTTCAACGGAGAACAATTTCAATGTCCTAATTGTGGATGGGTTTCACAATTTCCAGAAGATTTCATAGAGAGGTATAAAAACAAGTGGAAGATAAAATAACGAAATATGGCAACGGTAATTCAAAAGAGATTGAGAAAATTAATAGAAGATTCTATGGTTTCAAATGCAACACATACTATGTATGCTAATGGAACTAAGTATGTAGTGTATCATGGAAGAATTGAAGCGAAAATAACTCCAGAAGGAATGATTACCTCTAGAGATATATTGTTTCAAGAATCTCTAGCAGTCTTTAAATAAATTTAGACCATCTAAAGGATAACTCCGAATTAAATTGGAGATTCTTCTTTTAGATGGTTAACTTTTAAAATTACACAAAATGTCAAAGAAAGAGATTTTTACTAAAAATTTAGTTACCCCTAAGGAAGCTCTATCAAAGTGTTTTCGAATTGGAGCATTAGTTTATTTCAAAGATGGATCATATGTTGTGAAGAAGTCAGACCAGTCTGATTTTGCAATGACTGTTGGATGCTTGCTCTCGAAGGAAGCAGATGATTTGTTTCAAATAATTGATGTTAACAAGCCTTATCCTACAGCCCACTTAAGCATAGAATATGCTGTTCCAATTAATAATATAAAAGTTAGGAATATTAACACTGGTACAGTTTATTATTGTAGCAACATAAACATTGTAAACTGTAGCGGATATGCAGTTGAAGACTTCAATGACAATGAGGTTATGTATAACAATACGTTAACTACATTGAAAACTATCCTCAAAGCATCTAAATTTGGAAATTGTCAACTATTATAAAAATTTAAATTGTATGGAAGAGAAAAAAAATTTAAATTGTATGGAAGAGAAAGTAGATTACAGCAAAGACATTCAGGTAACAATTGACAATAATCAAACGTTTCCAGCTAAATTGCTGGCAAATGATCCAGAATTTGGAGTAATTGTTGGGTACACAAATGAGAATGGAGAAAAATGGATTCACAGTGAGCTTTATAATGATTATGAGTCAATAAATCGAAATTGTTTTGTGAGGATTTCTAATGTTCCAGAAATTGAAGAGGGACCAATTGTAAATGTAGGCAACGTAGTTAGTACCAAAGAGAAAACGCTTCTGATTATTGAAATAAATCCAGATTATATTACTGGAATAGATATTCAAGGGAAGGGTTGGGCATTGCTGAGAAAAGACATTTTAAAGCTGTTAACTGGTGACGAGGCTGCTCAGTTTTGCATATATGTAGCTGCTAACACTGGAACAGTATTACTTGCAAATGGTTCTCTTTTTGATCTAATTGGAGGATGGTGGTATAAATGTGTCATTGAAGGACTTACTTGGGTATTTCAATTTGAGGAAATTAAGACAACTGGTGATGTAATAGCTTCTCTAGTTATAAATGTAGAATCAGGAATTTGCGTTCCCGAATCTATATTACAGGAATGTCCATTTGCTAACTTGCACCATATATCCAATGCAGAAAATCTTGAGATTATCACGAGTGATGAAGTTCTTAAAATTATGTTAAGAAAATGATTACTGCTGAACAAATCCATAATGAACTTTGGGATCTGGGTCTTAACAGACTTGCAGATCTCAAAAGTACAGTTGTTGACAACAAGGCTATAGAAACTAAAAGAAATTTAGAAAGTCTAGGATTTACACAGTCTGAAACTTACAAAAATCTAAGTAAGAAAGTCAAGAAGATGGAGGAAAAGGTAGTATATGACTTTTTCAATCAAAGATTTGACGGAGTTGTGTTTGTTCCTACAAATGATTTTGTAAATCTTCTTTTAAAGTATGACTTGTATTGCTCCACGTTTGAAGATTTCTTAGGAGAAATTCCTGAGGAAAACATAGACGAAATACTTGACGCTAAGAACACTCTGACGGAAATTAAGGATATAAATGTATATTCTAATAGGTATAAAAATCTAGTTTCTGAAATTAGCGATAGTTATATAGGAGAGTGGTGTAATGAAGCCCTATTGTCTTCAATAGATGAAGAACCCTATCAAGAATGGAAATGGAACGGTCGTCCAGACTACTACGAAGCCTTAGAAATGATCGAAAGTGGATGGAATATTATCCTATCCTATGATTTCGAACTTAGTCGCAATACTCCAAAATCCTTTTATGATAGCTGCGATACGATAAGAATCAGATGGGGATTTAAAGATAGTATCAATAAATTTACTCATTTTCCTATTACTGAATTAGGTATTAATCCTAGGGCAGGACTATCAGGTAAAGCATTGAGTTCTGATACTTTACTCATAGCAGCTCCTAGAGATGAAATAAAACACATTGTTGAACTAGAGGAAGTTCCTAAGGTATTAATTAAAGACCCTTTTGTATTTCAAGTTCTTGGAAACGATGTAGTTATATTCTCTAAATGGGGAGTAGAAAGTAAAGACGAATTGTTTGAAAAATAATAAAACTAGTAAATTGACATGCGTAGCACAAAAACAACAAAAGAGAAATTAATTGAAAGAATTAATGCATTAAAAGAACTTCCTAGAACTGATAATGTTCAATCTATATTAAATCGATTAGAACAAGAACTGTCAGATCTAGGAGACCATTCTTTTGAAAGAGAATGTTACTCCTTTTAGTATGGAAGAAGCATTTTTCAATTTTGTGTACTCCCTTATTGAGACTGCTATGAAGTATAACTGCAGTCTCTGTATTGAGGAGTTTGTGGGATATATAACCATATATACAGATTGTGATGTAATCACATTAACTATGAATGATAGCTATGTGTCTGAGATACGTTATGATGGTACTCATTTAATATTAGATGAGGATATGCAACGTAAAATAACTAAACTTATGAAAGAATGAAAATTATAGAAATAAATAATAGGAAAGATACTTACGTTTACGACGAAGAGTACTGTGAGTTTTTTAATGATGACGGGGACTGGGAACATCTAGATCCCAACGATATAAGTCAGGAATTTGAAATACCTAAAGAGAGAGAAACTTTGGTTCTTAAGCAAGGACTACAAAACAAAGTGCCTTCTGAACACTTAAATAGGTTAGAGAGAAATAGCAAGGGAGAATACACAGCTGAATTTAGTGGACTAGATGCAGAGGGAGATTTCCATTTAAAGGAATGTATTACAGCATAACGTGGTTTAAACTAAGACCTAAACACAATGCGCCTGCTCAAAGTACTTCTGAAGAAAGTTCTTCTATTTCTCTTTCTAGAAAAAAATTATTATTAACTAAATATTTTAAATAAAATGAAAAAGACTGGAATATTTTTCAAATACCTCGGAAATAATCTCGATGAACTTTACCAAGAAAGAATATCGTCTCTAAGTGGAGATATTCAGGCAGCTAGCGAAGATAAAGTTAGAGCTTTGGAGAAAAGAGTCAGACAGCTCAAGAGAGAGAAGGAAAAAACTTCTTGACTTGGGACTAAAGAATCGGCAGGACTTAACTCCTACATTTGAGAATATCAATGTAGAGGAGTGGGTAAAGCAATATCATGAGTTGAATTATGATCTAGAAATTACTGAAACAGAACTTAAAGTAGCTAGATCAACTCATAAAGAACTCTTTGGTGGTGAGGAGGAAGAGGCAGAAGATTCTTTTTAAATGGTCTAATTTTTAAACTTGTTTAAAATGAGAACAATAATTATTTCTATCCTGTTGATGCTGCCCATTCTCAGTAATGCGGCATCATACAAATATTTATATGCAACTAAAGACAAGGCTAAGAATGCAGTATTAGTAAGTGATAAATGGGCAAATATAGAGTTCGACGGTGAGGAAGAAATAATTATTCTCTCATTTGAAGATAAGTTTGCTTATTTTAACATTCTGGAGCTACTAGAAAAAACTAAAGAGAAAATTATATTTAAAGTTTTGACGGACAATAGAACGGTAACAACTTTTACGGTTTCCGAAGACTTTGTAGTTTTCTTTTACAAGGATTATAAATTTATTCTTACTAACATTCCAAAGAAATATTGGTAAAGTAATCATAAATTATAATTTTTGTGGCAGTGCAAAAATACTACAATAATTTGAATATTATGAGCATAGCTTTAATACTAAAATGTTGAGTAGAAAATTTTTTGTAATGTTTGCTTGGTAGGTCAAAAAAATTGTAGTACCTTTGCACTGTTAATGTTCCAAACTACTAAAGTAGCCATAATTGTCCTATGGTGTAATGGTAGCACAACAGATTTTGGTTCTGTCGGTCTAGGTTCGAATCCTAGTAGGACAACTCATGTAAAGCAGTAGTACGACATTTAGGCATCGTACCTTATAATCCAGAGTCGGTAAAGTCAGCTGAATAAATCCGATGAAGTATATCTATAGAATAAAGCCACAGCTAGCACGAAGATAACTATAGGAACTGGAATCTCCAGTGTAGAAATACTGCTTTACAACCTTATAAAGGTCCCTTAGCTCAATTGGTTAGAGCCGGACTGTAAAATTTTTTAGGGACATATCCCCTCTGCCTTATACGCTGTTGAAAGGGTAATTGGTTACATGTGGGTTCAAGCCCCACTGTCCCCACTATGAGTAGTAATCCAAACGACTATCAGCAACAGAAACTGCGTGGACTAAAACGTAAATACGAAGCAGTCCAAATGAATGGTGGCAAGTGTATGCGATGTGGATATAACAAAAATTTAGCGGCTCTAGATTTTCATCATCGTGATCCAAACACTAAAAAGTTTCAGATAGACATAAGAGCATTCTCTAATACTAACCTAGATACACTAAGAGAAGAATTAGATAAATGTGACTTATTGTGTGCAAACTGCCATAGGGAAGAACATAATCCAAGTTTAGATATTAATAATATATCTTCTAAATTAGAAGAATGTAACAAAACATCATTTACTAATGAATCTGGGAGTATTTGCCCTGTATGTGGTAAAAGGTTTCCTAAATCTAAAGGGAAGATATATTGTTCTAAAGAATGCAGAGAACTTGACAAACATTATCCTACAATCGAGGAAGTAAATAAGCAATATGAAATACTTAAAAGTTGGGAAAAAGTCTCACAGCATTTTGGGCTGACTCGCCGGATTATTCAAGGAATTAGAAAAAGGAATTCATAATCAGGCGGTTATCAGTTCAAGTCTGGTAGGGACCACTACATAAATATCCAATACAAAATATATATAGATGTGAAATCTCTATATTCAACTGCCTGGATGGTGGAATTGGTAGACACTTCAGATTTAAGCTCTGATGCCCATTGCGGGCGTGTGGGTTCGAGTCCCACTCCAGGTACATACTTAATCAATTAATTATTAATTAAATTAAATTAAAATGAAGAAAGTATTATTGATGTTTATTGCTCTTATGAGTGTTGTGTGTTTGAGTGCACAAGAGTTGAGAATGCCAAAGTACAAGTTTACTGACAACTGGTCAATCAGTGTGGGTGGAGGAATTATGTCCTCGTTTGGAGATAAACAAAGTTCTTTTGAACATAAAGATTTCTCCAATCCGTCTGTACATTTAGGATTAAACAAGTATTTTACTCCAGTAGCAGGAGCTAGATTTCAAGGAGAGTGGAAGAAGTTTAATACTGAATTAGAAGATGTCCATACAGCAGGAGTCTATAGTGATTTGTTAATCAACCCAATTAACATTTTCAATTCAAATTACAATAGAAAATTTAATGTAGTAATTCCAATTGGTGTAGGTTATTTACATTCATTTAAAAATGATCAAAGTGTAAAACAAGACTTCCTGATTCCCAGAGTTGGACTTCAACTTAATTATGACATTACAGACGCAGTACAATTAAATCTAGAGGGAATAGCTTCATTGTCGCATGACAAACTAGACTTCATTGTAAATAAAGCACAGTATGACGGGTTTATTACTACCTCTTTAGGAATTACCTATAAATTTAAGAACCATAATGGAAGTCGAGGATTTAAGTATATTCCATCTTATGACCAGGAAGACATTGATTTTTTAAATGAGGAAATTAACAGAATTAAGGCAGAATGTGAGAAAACTCCGAAAACAATTACTGTAGTTGATACTATTCACGTAAAAGATACTGTATTTGTTAGAGAAGTTTCTCCAACTACTATTAGATTCCATATTAATTCTGCTGAAATAGCTCCTGAACAAATGGCTAATGTTAGAAACATAGCTGATCATGTTAAGGACAATGCTATTAAAAAGTTAATAGTTACTGGTTATGCTGATGCCAAAACTGGAACTCCAGAATATAATCAGAAACTCAGTGAGAAGAGAGCAGAATCTGTTAAAAGAGCATTAATTAGTTTTGGAGTGCCTGAAGATAGACTGATTGTAGGAGCTGAGGGAGATAAAGTTCAGCAGTATGAGAACAATGATTGGAATCGAGCTACAATTATAGTGTCTCAAAACTAAACTCAAACCATTTAAAAGAAGAATCCGAATTAAGCTGAATATTCTCTTTTAAATGGTTAAACTCAAAAATCTCTAATTATGTCCAAAAGTAAAAAACTTCCTATCTACAAGGATAGAGGAATTGCACAACATAGCACTTTCAGAAGAAAAATAAAAAGGAGAATAAGACAGAAAGTTAAAGAGTTATTAACTCTACTGGATATAGAATCTTATGAACTTCCCTCTCCGAAAGTTTTGGTAAATGACTATGATTGGTGTGATTATATCTTTGATTTTAGATTTAAGAGCCAAAGTAGATATATAAGAGATACAGAAGAGTATGATAAATATATGGAAGAATCGCAAATTAGATATTCTAGAAAATAGAATCTAATCTTTTTAGATTCTTTATATTTAAAGAGTGACTAAATAAAAGAACTCCTTTATATAAGGACAACTTTTGCCAACCTAGTGAGGTTTTATCCTAGTGTTACCACTCTTGATGAGTAGAGGATAGATCTTTATGGCAACATAAAGTTAACAACCTCCTCCAAGTAGAGGAGGATTTCGAGTAATGATGTTCAATGGTAGCATGATAGCTTTGGGAGCTATTCGAGCCAGTTCGAGTCTGGCTTACTCGACGAGCAGAAGTAACAGTATAGTGTAGAGTTGCATAGCTACCTTAAACAAGTAGTGGTGGGAGCGTAACGAACTTCTACTGTAAAACTTTGATTCCTGTTTCGACATTTTCAGTCTAAATGCTGGGTAGCGGATATAAACTAGCTACCAAATATCGCGGAGTAGAGCAGTGGTAGCTCGTCAGCCTCATAAGCTGAAAGTCGCAGGTTCGAATCCTGCCTCCGCAACAAGGATCAATCGGAAGATTGATTCTACAAGTTGTAAATAAACCGGTCAATGTTTATGACTTGTGCGGAATGGAGAAGTGGTCTATCTCGCTGGGGCACATATGCTCAGAGGCCAGAGGTTCGAATCCTCTTTCCGCAACAAACTCCTTTTGTGGCTCCCAATAAATTAATTATTAACAATTTAAAATTTTTTAAGTATGAAAAAAGTAATTAATGTTGTAAAGAAAGCTGCTGAGTGGTATTTTGAACAGAGTTCCAAAAGCTATGTATGGTTAGTTTCAGGAACTATTCCTCCGCCTAACAAAGGTTTGGAGTGAGTATACTACTAAAGTACCAAAAAGGTACAGTTTTAACTTATTAAATTAATAAAATATGCATCAATGCGATTATTGTTGTTGGTATTATAATAGTAGTTGTGATTGTCCATATACAATGAAAAAACGAGCGTGTGAAAACGCTTTAAAAATTAAAGAGAAAAATGACATGACTAATGAAGTGTCTTCAGAAGATATAGAAAGGTTTAATTATCGTATGAAAGAAGTAATTCAAGATTACAAGACTAAACAAGCTAAGACAATTCAAAGTGCTAAAAATATAGTAATATCCTAAATATGAGAGATAAAAAATTTAAATTCATTTCCATAATATTTGGAATTGTTTTATTTACTATGTTAATGATTCAATGGTAATGCCTCAGTGGGGGAATGGGTAGACCCACTGGTAAGAATTTTACATGATAATTAAATACCCTCTTGTTGGAACTGGTAGACATCCATGATTTAGACTCATGGGCGAAGTAACAGTAGCGTGAGAGTTCGAATCTCTCAGAGGGTACTATGCGTAGAACAGACATTTTAGAACGTAAAGAAGACATCCTTAAATGGATAGGAGAAGATTTACCAAATGCAGAGATTGCTAGAAGACTAGCCTGTAAAGTAGATACTTTAAAGTCTTATTACACTAAGATGGGAATAACATACTCAGGTAATCAAAGTGGCAAGGGAATAAAGGGAAGTGCTAAGGAGAGGAAGACAGCTGAAGAATTAGCTAAAAATCCTTTAGTTTCATCTCATAAGCTTAAACTCAGGATACTTGAAGATGGTATTAAGGAGCATAAATGTGAGTGCTGTGGATTAACTAGCTGGAACGGTAAACCAATCCCACTGGAATTACATCACATAGACGGAAACCATTATAACAATGATTTATCCAACTTGCAAATATTATGTCCTAATTGTCATGCTCAGACCAGTAATTATTCATGTAAGAAGTAGGAACCAGTGCCTTCGGGCGTGTCGGTTCGAGTCCGACCTGAGGTACTTTTTTTTATTTGTTTAATTCTAAAAATAAATTAAGATGAAAGTAGTACTAAGTACAGTATTAGATTTTGAATCCTTAGAGGATTTAGCAGCTGCCTGTGCAGATTGTATTGAAAATAGTGATTTAACATCTCTCGACAATGGAGTTCCAGAGGATTGGGATCTTCCAGAAGTTTGGAATGAAGAAGTGGTTAAAGACTTCTTAAAATTCAATGGTTCTATATTTGCTAGATGTCAAGGAATTGATTTGGAGACAGATCTTTTTGACGATAATTTTAGTGAAACAAGAGTAGAAATAGAAGAGTAATGATAGGACTTATTTTGTTTGTAGTATGGGTAGTTTCCGTGGTAGGTGCAGTATCATATTATGCACGGGAAACCATGGATCCCACCGCACCTAGAGTAGTAATAGCTTTTTTCCCTATAGTAAATACTTTATTCTGTTTAAGAAAAAGGTTGTTTAGTAATGTATTCAATGACATAGTTAAAGAATTTAAATAATGCCGAGTTATCAAATTACGATTAATGCTCCAGAGGGTAAAATTCCAGTTTACAACGAAAGTACTCAAAGTATTGATTTTGTAGACTCTGACATTAGAGAAAGAGTTAAAACCTACGAGGATGCACTTAAAGTCTTGGGAGAAGAAAGACCATCCTATGTTGATGACATGCCCAAACATCTAGCTGCAAGAATCAAATGTGAGACTATATTGAGAGCGTTGAATGGAGATCACAAATTCCATCTTACAGAGGATGCTTGGTATTATCCTTGGCTACAAATATATCTAGAATCTAGTACTCCTAAAGAGTATAAGATAGAAAGTAATCCTTTGTTTCTTTATGAAGGTAAAAAATACCGGCTGCGCTCTTATAATTCTGCCCGTGATTATGGCGGCGTCGCTTTTTTCGATGCTGCTGATGATTCTAGCTATTCTAATGCCGATGTCGGCTTCGCTTGCCGGAGTAGAGAAATAGCAGACTACTTCAGTGAGCAATTCAAAAAGCTCTATTTCGATGCCATCTACGGAGGTATATTAAAGTATGAGTGGTGTAATTAAATAAAAAAAGACAAAATATGAAAAAGTGTAATGAAGTATTTTTCAGTGATAAAGGTATGACCAGTACAAGTGCGAATCATTTAGCTAACATTGCCGCTGAAGTGGTTCAAGCTCGTAAACTGGAGTTAGAAAACGTTACGTTTATTAGCGAATATATTTCTGTACTAGGCACTAATAGAGAAAAGGTTCTTGTTGTAGAAGGCAATAGTGCAGAGGATATAACTAGGATAAAAGAATCTCTTAAATTTATTTCCGAAGCCAATTCATTTATCGCTTGGGTTAGAGAAGCTATAAAGGCTAAAGAAGAAGAGCTTAATGAAATATCAAACATCTCTTTAGAAGATTATTGCAACCTAATGAAAGTTGAAGTTCCTCTATTGCCTAGCAGGATGCAAGAAGTCACCGAAGAAGACATTTTGGGAACTTGGAATATTAAAGAGAGAAATGAGTATTACTCGTTGGAAGCCTACTCAGCTGCTATCGGTAAATTTATTCACCCAAATGGAGCTTTTTCTAAAGCTCGTAAGCAGTTACAGGCTAAGCTAACTAGACCTCATAGTGTAGATAAGAGTTCTTCTTCCAACATAGTAATCTATGACTATATTCCCTCAGTAGAGCTATCTACAGTTGAAGATTCGTTTCTTGAGATGCAGAATACGCATAGAGCTTTGACTGCTAGGCTAAATCAGTTGAAATTTAGATTGAAGACTGAGGCGGCAGAGTTAACTAGGAAAAGACATGATGAATGGCACATGCTTGCAGATGAAATGAATTCTAGAAGACAAAAACTATATTCAGACTTAATTACTTATAAAAATTCTGAAACTCAGAAAATAAGTCAACTGAAAATAGTTATTCCAGAGGCACTTAAAGAAGTGTTTGATTTTCTTCAGAATATCCAAAATGCAAAGAAATAAAGGTGAATAGGACTTAATCCTCATTGGGATTTAACCATTCTTTGTGTGAGTAAAGAAATATACCAATAATTTATTAAATAAAGAATATAATCTTAATTTGTCAATCTGACAAATGTTTAAATTACTGACAGTTCGCAGAAATATATTAAATTTCTGTCTTGGTTTTTGGCTTCGCTTTGCGAACTGGTCTTTGCTTTCAATTTAGTTCTTGGCATAATTATATTTCTTTACTCACGACTTAAATGTCCCTATCGTCTAGTGGTTTAGGACAAAGCACTTTCGATGCTTAAACACGAGTTCGAGTCTCGTTGGGGATACTAAAAATAAAATTTTTGTAAAAATTTTATCAGATATTTGGCTAGTAAAAATAAAAGTAGTATCTTTGTATCACTATTTCGAAGGTATAGTGTAAAGGTAGCATAACTCACTGTCTATGAGCCATACTTTCGGCAAAATATTGGGTAATGGGAAAGTTGATTAATCCGCTGCATTTGGGATGCAGAGATCGCCAGTTTGAGTCTGACTTACCCAACTATTTAGAGGATTAGCTCAGTTGGTTCAGAGCACTTGATTTACATTCAAGGGGTCATGAGTTCGAATCTCATATCCTCTACTCAAATTAATTAAAAATAGATGATTATGGATTATTTAATTTTAGGTATTTGTATTTTAGTGGTGTTCCTTCTAGTAGCATTGATGTTTTGTAACTACATGATAGATAGGAACGATCTAGTTTATAATTTTCGTATGACAGTGTTTACAGAAAATCCTGACATGTACGAAAAGTTACCATCCTATGATACTATGATGTCCTATTTCTGGATTTCGTTGTGTGATTTAGATAACTGGATAGACTTTAAATACCCAGAATGTGGAGGAATCTTTCAAGCTATTAGAAATTATATCAACTATAAAAACTAATAAAATGACAATATTAACTTTCTATAGTATTGGAGTATTAATCTCAATAATATTCCTTGCGATTTTATCCTATATTGCTATCTACAAAGGTAGAGATTTAACCTTAAGAGTATTGATCTCAATAATATTGTATAGTTTAGCATCTTGGTTTTGCATATTTTCTATTATTGTTATTTTAGTTATAAATTGCTTATCGAAGTTTGATACAATATTAATAAAAGGTAGAAAATAATAAAGTTGGCTCGCTAGCTCAATAGGATTAGAGCAACAGCCTTCTAAGCTGTAGGTTCTGCGTTCGAATCGCAGGCGAGTCACCATTTAAAAGGAATATTATATGAGAATTACTTCAGAAGAATATACTCAACTAATTAATAAGTTGAAAAATTTAAAATCTTCATATTTAGATTCTCCGCTCCAATTTGGAAAATATAAAGGGAGAACTTTAAGATGGATAAAATCTTATGATTTGCAATACATATATTGGTTAGCTGATAATACAGATTTCCCTATAGATTTAAATCTTCTTGATTTGCCAGAAAATAATACTTTTAAGCAAAATATTAGTAAAGAAATTTCTGCTGATATAGAAGATACCTTTATAAGGGACTGTCGCATAGAAAGAGAGCAATCTCAAATTGAAGCCTACAGAAGAGAACACGGTCATGGCTGGTAAAATATTTCCTTCTACGCCTCTCTAAATTTGGATATTGATGCGCACCGAGAGGAGGAGTTCTTTCCTATCAACGACCAAAGTAGGAGATAGGTTGAGATACCGCTAATATAGTCGGCTATTAGTATGGATCTCGTAATGGAGGAGTAGCTCAATGGTAGAGCGCAGGTTTGAAGAACCTGGCGTTGGGGGTTCAATTCCCTCCTTCTCCACAATTTAGCGGGATTGGTGTTAATGGTTAGCATACGACTCTTCCAAAGTCAAGGAGACAGTTCGAGTCTGTTATCCCGCACAAGTCTATAAAACTACTTGAAGTATGAGAAATCTAGAGGAATTAGTAAAAGATAATATAGAATTTATAAATTCTATGAGTTGTGAAAAGTGGATTGAATTATTAAAGTCTATAGCTATATCAACATTACCTTTTTATGGTAGTGATAAAAATATAGAAGCAATAAAAAACATCAAATGCATTTCTACCTACCATGATGAGCATGGGCTAAGTGAGATTCAATTGACAACTAGTAAGCTAGATTATGAGGATTTTGAAATAAAATTAAATAATGTAGGAATAAAAATATCTCAACAAAGAGGACATTCTAATTTTGAAGAATATTGCTTCATTCCAATTGAAGCATTTAGAATAGTAAATAAGGAAGTATAAGCCTAATTGGTAAGGCAGTAGTCTTGAAAACTACTAGTAATCGTGTAAAAGCGGTGTGCCAGTTCGAGTCTGGCTGCTTCCTCTATAAATTTTATATCATGAGTAGAAGTTTTCATCAAAGACATCGAGATTCTCACCATAATAAAAGTCCTAGAGAGATTTTGGCTATAGAAAAAAGAAATGGAGTGAATCGTATCATTTGGAGAAATAGGAAAATTAAACCCTATGGTAGAAAAGATTTCATTGGATATGGGGGAAGAAACATATCTTAAAAAATATGGGGAGTATTTTGCTCCTGTAATTGACAAGAAACGAGAAAGAAGAAGGGCAAAACAACAAATTCTTATAGAATTAAGTTTTGACTAAACTTGTCGGGTTGACCGAGTGGCTTAGGTACTGGTCTGCAAAACCAGGTACAGCGGTTCGAATCCGCTATCCGATTCTAATAAAAACATACGTCGGTGGCATGATTGGGAAGCAACGGTCTCCAAAACCGTGATATGAAGGTTCGAATCCTTCACGGCGTGCTACAATTATAAATAAGGGCCGGTAGCATAATTGGGAATGCGCTAGTTTTGCACACTGGAAGATCGGGTTCGAGTCCCGCCGTGTCCACAAGAGCCTACCTAATTGGAACAAAGGCTGCTTAGTGGTAGGAGCAGTTTGGGTTCAAGTCCCAATAGATTCACTGTGAAAAAGTATAAATTTTGTGGATAGATAATCCGTACATCTATAGTATAGTATTACAGTCCTTTACTTTTTCAAGCGGTAACTTTTTATAGGTTGGTAGTACTATTTTTAGGAGAGGTGGGTGAGTGGTCTAAACCAGCTCCCTGCTAAGGAGCCGTTCTGGGCAACTGGGACCGCTGGTTCGAATCCAGCCCTCTCCGCTTAGGGGTGTATAGCTTAATGGTGAAGCAATCGGCTGTTAACCGATAGATTGTAGGTTCGAATCCTGCTACTCCCGCAACAAATCAAGAGTTATGAATAGAGCAGAAAGAAGAAAAAAGCTTGAAACTAAATTCAAGAAGCGCTTAAAGTATTGGACTAACGTCGGCTACAGTGTTATGGGAGCGGATGGAAAATGGAGATATGCTAAAAATTGGAAAGAGTTAAAAACTCACCATGAATTTAGAGATCAATGTACTCCTTGCGAAAATGGCGCTTGGAAATCTTGGAACACAAGGAGGTTAAAAAAAGAAGCCTTTAAACGTATTCAGGAACAACTTGATGAAATAAACAGAGAGACTACTTACGATTACTATAAAGTGAATATCAAAAGTAGATTTTCTGATATTAGGGATAAAACTTGGAGATAATCCCTTTAAATGGTTCTAAAAAATAATGATTATGTTTGAAAATGCTATAAATTGAAAAAAGCAAGGTGATATAGGTATGGCTTATGCCATAGCCTATTACTCTAAGTTAGGATGAACAGTATCTATTCCTATGACAGATTCTCAAGATTATGATATTATAGTAGATACTGGATCTAATTTATTAAAAGTTCAAGTAAAGACTACTACCCAAAAATCGGAACATGGGATAAATGTAGTTAGTTTAAGAACTAATGGAGGAAATAGAAGTAGCAATACAAGTAAGACATTTGATACTAACTCTTCAGATTTATTGTTTGTAGCAACTAATGATGGAGAGTTTTATTCGATACCAACTTCTGAAATAACTGCTAAACATTCTATAAATTTAGGAGAGAAATATCTACCTTACAAAGTACAAATCGTATAGAGGAAGGGTAACGGCACTGGTCTGTAAAACCAGCCTGCTTTAACAAATTGTCGTATCGGAATCGCAGTAGGTGGGTTCGAGTCCCACTCCTTCCACATAATACAGAAATATTCATCTCAACACACATTTGGTTTATTATGGAAGAGAAATTAGACTTAATTATTCAAAAATTGGATGAGTTACTTGTATTAACCAAACGTATTCACCGAGATACAGAACCATCTATTGAAAATAATACATCTGAATATTTATTAAATGTGTTAGGTGATGTTACTGGTGACGTTATAATGCAAGGTTTAACTGGAAGTAGATAGTAGAACGGGCTTGCCTGGTTTTGACAGGTAATTACAAATTATAAGGACGTGTAGAGTTTGTACCAACTCTTTAAAAATGATACACAATTTTAAGTGGCAACACTGAAGTAAGAATGGCAGCGTAAGCTGTGGCTTGTCAATAAGTATATTGATTAAAGTCGGGTTAACGGAGAAGACCTAGAAACAGAAGAGGTGTGGGAAG
>ULKB01017952.1_pt1 | contig 46654 bp, 38 predicted proteins | sample 1951031 | NCBI WGS metagenome assembly ULKB01 (sample SAMEA4835488, study PRJEB28245) | human gut metagenome | biome: gut microbiome; material: fecal sample | place: Denmark | collected 2008
TATTAAGATGAACAAAATGATGATGAAATAAAAGAAGTTAGTTGGGGAGCTTAGTTGTAATGAATCATTTTGATTGGGTATCATAATTCCTCCCTATACACAATATAATATGTACAATAATTTTTATTGTTCTTTATGAATTTGAAATGGGCTCAGTAAATTTTTCTTGAATAATTTAGATGTTTTTCTTATACTTTAAGAATAAGAGAATTTATTCTTTTATGGACATTTTTTGTCTTGATATTGTTTAGTATTTACTATAAAATAACAATGTTGACTATAAATAGGAGGAAATCGATGAAGAAAAGTTTATTATCACTTTCTCTCGTCACTCTTGTTACTGGTACATTCTTGAGTTCTTGTAGCGGAGTTGTTAAGTACGAAGATGGGGTTATAGTTAAAATCGGTGATACTAAGTATACTATTGAAGAAGCATATAAAGAATTCAGTGGTTACAAAGAAAAAGATTCAGATAGCAATTATACTATCAGCGAAGAAGGTGCTAAAAATTATTACACTCTTCTTAAGAATATTTTGATTCAACTTGCAGTTCCAACAACAAACGCAATTGAAAAATATGTTGATCAAAAAATTGAAAATGAGTACTATCAAGCTGCTAAAGATAATAGCAAGAGCAATGGTACTTCTGAAAATGAAGAAAGAGAAAAAATCTTAAGCAATCAAGGTGTTGAGAATGTTGACGAATTACGTGCTAAATTCTTACTTGAAAGAAAAACAACACGTAATACTAATGATTTTTATACTGATGAAAATTATGCAAAATTAACACCAGAATATATTGAAAAGAAATCTCCTTATCATGTTCGTCATATTTTAGTTAAAGTTGATGCTGCTACAAGCGATATCGATAACGCTACAATCAGTGAAGATGATGCTAATCAACTCTATAATGTTATCAGTCGTTTATCAACATCTGAAACATTTAGCCAAGTTGCCCAAACAGCTAGTGAAGATTCATCAGCTTCAACATATGGTGATGTAGGTATCATGGATATCGATACATCATTTGTCTCAGAATTTAAATATGCTTTATATGGCTATGATGCTTATTTCAATGCATCTAGTGACAAAGAAGCTGCTAAGACTAGACTTTCAATTCCTGAAAAGGCGGAAAGTGTAATTGGTACATATAATTTCGGTATACCTCTTTCTGAAGTTTTAAAACTTAAACAATACGCTGATGTTACTAAAGATAAGAACAATGTTTCTGTTGAAAGAGCAACAGATAAGAATTATCCAAGAAATATCATATTTAGTCATTACTTGAATAATCATGGTACTAGCTATATTTATTTAGATAAAGAACCAAGTTATTATGAACAAGAATTTGGTATCAAAGTTGATTCTAATAAATTTAAAGAAGTTTCTGGACTCTCTGCAAGTTTAAAAGAATATGCAGATGTCGAAGGAAAATCAACATATCAAAATATTTCTTCTAGTAAATCTATTTTATGTGATGAATCAGGAAGACCTATTATTGTCACAAGAGCTGGAACTGGTACATCCGATTCTGGATATCAAGGAATTCACTTTATTATTGCCCAACGTTCTCCATTTGAAAACATGGACAAAATAAGCGATTATTATACATTAGATATACCTTCTACTTCATCTGATGAAACTCCATCAACTGAAGCTACATATATTAACTTTGTTAAAACAGATGATAGAAATGTTTATAACGATCGCGCAGATGCAATCCGCAGTGTTTTAAAGACAGTTGATAATAATATGGAATACCGTATATTCAAAGATAATCTTTCCAAAGCTGAAAATGTTACTATTGATTCAAAGATTAAAGAAATTATCGATAGATATATGAAAGCAAGTGAAGAATCTAGTGCTGCTAGCAAGGCTTTGACTTATAGCAACTCTTGGGAAACATATCTTGAACTTCTTGAATTACAACAAGATTTAATTGGAAGAGTTCTCCCAACTTCTTGTATCTCTAGTTTCGAAAATGGAGAAATTACTAAAGGAGGTGTTTGCGATGTCAATTACTAAAATTAAAACTCTTGCAGTTTTATTACTTGCAAGTAGTGGTTTAATGCTTACTAGCTGTTCTTCTTCTGACAGCGATTGGGCTTATCCTTCTAATAAAACAGAAAATGTTGTTTCTGGTGACAACTTACCTAGTGATTTATCATATAATGACTTTGAAACTTTCTATGATTCCATTACAAGTGGTACAACAATGTATTCACGTGCTGTTAATGAAATCTTATATCGTATAGCTAAAGATGAAGTCGATTTCGATGGTGGCTTCTTAAGTCAAGAATTCTTACAAAAGAAAATTGATGAAGCTCTTTTAGCCGAAGTATCTGGTGGTACATACGATACAAATTATAAATTTGATGAAAATCGTTTAGTTCGTTCACTCGAATCTAGAATGTATACAATTGGAAATAAGGATAAAGCAAAATCCGGATTTGTCATCACTCCTGATATGAAAGTCAGTGATATTCTTGGTTGTGATTACACCGATTATATTGAAAGAGCAATTAAACCTGGCATTTATCGTCAAGCTTTAGTCGCCAAATATATTTATAATGAAAGATATTCAACAATTGGTAGCACATATGCTCGTAAAGTTAAGGTTGTATCAATTACTGATCGTTCTGACAAAAAAGGAAGTGCTGTAAATACAATTCAAGCTTTCATCGACACATATATTGCTTCTGCTGATGCTACTGATGAACAACGCGATTTATCTAATTTAGCAAGAATTTGGATCGGTACAAATTTAACAACTGAAGATGAAGCCTTTATTGCTGAAAATGGTTTGGTTACTTTAAAAGATCAAATTACAGATGAAGTTGCTAAGATTGATTTGCAAAATCCACGTCTTTCTGATAAGAGTTTAGAATCTAAATACACCAATTCTTATACTTATTCAGTTGAAAAAGGTGAAAGATTAGCTATTGATTCTTTAAGTAGAACAGATTTAGTACAAGATGGATATTTCCTCCGTTCTAATGGATTATCTAGCTTACCAGATAGTGTTAAAAATCGTGTTTTCTCTACAAACTATAATTTAGATGCTAATTCCAGTTCTAAGGATGTTACTTTAACTGTTAATAATCATCGTTATGTCACACCTTCTATCACATTAAATAGTGATAACTTGTTTGACTCAATTGTTCATTATGATAGTAGTTCAAGCACTTATTATATCGTTGAAGTATTTGATGTAATTAATTCTTCTGCTTTAAAAGTTAACGATTCAGATTCTGATGAAGTTAAAGCTGATAAAAAAGCAAGAGCCGAAGAAATTGCTTATGAATTAGCAGATGGCTCTTCTTTAACTACTGATTCAACAATTTATTGGTTAAAGAATAAAAATATTACATATACAAATAATGATTTCTACGATTACGTTAAAGAAACTTATCCTGACGTTTTCGAAGATGATTAATTTGTAAAAACAATGTATAATAATAGAGCTCGGGAAACCGAGCTCTTTATATTTATTTAGGAGGTTTTTATGAACTATGATGATAACTGCATTTTTTGCAAAATTGGTCGAAAAGAAATAACTTCAGCTATTGTTTATGAAGATGATGAAGTTTTAGCTTTTTTAGATGTTAATCCTGTGAGTAAAGGCCATACTTTAGTTGTAACAAAGGAACATTTTAAAAACTTTAATGAGGTTCCAAAAAATTTAATCAGGAAAGTTTTTTCTGTTGCACAGATGATTAGTCAAGCTCAAATAATGGAACTTCATGCAGCTGGATGCAATATTTTGACAAATATAAACGAAGCTGCTGGACAAACAGTAATGCATTTTCATGTTCATGTTATACCAAGATATGATCAAACTGACGGATTTAATCTTGATTTTACCCCAAAGGCAATTGGAACATTTAATTTGCCGATTGTAGCTGGTGATTTGAAAAAAGGATTATAATTGTTATTTGTTATCGTATTAATTGAATAAAAATAATTATAGTAATAAAATATTTTTTGCAGTGGGGGCATCTTATGAATAAATTAGTATTTGAAAATATAGCTATTGAAGCAGGTAATAAAAAAATACTTAAAAATGTAAATTTAACCATTGAAAAAGGCGATGTTTTAGCACTTGTTGGTCCAAATGGACAAGGAAAAAGTACATTGCTTAACGCTTTGATGGGAAATACGGAATATAAAATTACGGAAGGTCATATCTATTTAGATGATATTGATATTACAAATTTATCCCCAGATGAAAAAAGTCGCTTAGGTATATTTATGGCGTTTCAAAATCCACCAGAAATTGAAGGAGTTCCTTCGATGGATTTTTTTAAGCTTGCAATTAATGCACATCGTGAAAAACCAATTTCACTTTTTGAATATTATAAAATGTTAGAAAAAGGCTATCAAGATGTTAATCTTGATTCAAGTATGAAAGAAAGAAGCTTGAATTTAAATTTTTCCGGTGGTGAAAAAAAGAGAAACGAAATTTTGCAAATGAATTTACTTAAACCTGAGATAGCGCTTTTGGATGAAATTGATTCTGGACTAGACATAGATGCTTTTAAACTCATCGCTGAAAATATTTTACGGATGAAGGAAGAAAATGGTACAACTTTTGTTGTTGTTTCTCATTATGACAAGCTTTATAAAATGCTTAAACCAAATAAAACAGCAGTTGTTATGAATGGAACAATTCCAGTAGTTAGCGATGGTTCTTTAGCTATTAATATTGCTGAATATGGTTATTCCTATTTTGAAAAAGAATACAATATTAAACTTCAAAAGAAAGATGATGCACCGATTGCTTTAGCAACTTGTGCAGTGAAGAAAACAAAATGATTGTTAAAAGAGAAAATGAGCTTTTCATCCCACAGATGGATGAAAATTTAGATAAAACATATGAAGTTGAAGATGAATTTATTGTCAACATGATTTTAAACGGAAAAGAAAAACAAGATATTAATCTTTTCTTTAACGTTTATGATAATGCAAAATTAAAAATTGTCATTTTCGATTTTGCTCGCCATAATATTGAAACTAAAATCCATATTAACGCTTTAGAAAATACTGATGTACGTGTTTATTTAGCAACTTCTGCTAAAAAGACAGATATAAAACATTTTGAAATTAATGTAGATAATAAAATGCCGCGCAGCTATTCTTTGGTCAAAATGTATGGTACTAATGAAGACCAAGCTAAAATTGTTTTTGATGGGGTAACAAGAATATACAAAGGTGCTAAAAAATGTAATGTCCGTCAAGAAGGAAGAATTATTGATTTTGATGAAAATGTTGATTCAAGTGTTTCACCATCATTATGCATTGATGAAAATGATATTCAAGCTAGTCATGGTGCTATTTTAGGTCAAATTCCAACTTCGACATTATTTTATTTAACTTCTAGAGGATTAACTATTGAAGAAGCACAAAAATTGCTTTCTAATGGTTATTTTATTCCTCTTAGAAAAGAAATCGATTCTGAAGTAGTTGGAGAAATTGTCGATTCTTTATTGGAGAATTTATAGATGATTGATGTAAAAAAAATACGTGAAGATTTTCCAATGTATAAAAATTTTCACCCTAAAAATGGCTATCCTTTAACATATTTAGATAACGCCGCAACAACATTTAAACCATGGGAAGTTATCAAAGCTGAAGAAGCGTATTACACAAGTTTTACCGCTAATTCTCATCGCGGTGATTATGAGCTTGCTCATGATGTTGATGTGATGTTTGAAAATGCCAGAGAAACAACCAGAAAGTTTATCAACGCAAAATTACCTTCTGAAATTTGTTTTACTTCTGGCGCAAGCATGAGTTTAAATTTGATTGCTTATGGACTTGCTCATATTTTAAAACCAGGAGATGAAATAATTTTAAGTGAAGCGGAACATGCTTCAAATGTTTTGCCTTGGTTTGGAATAGCTAAAAATACTGGTGCTATTATTAAATATGCTCCTTTAGATCCAAATAAGGGAATTGTAACTCCGGAAAATTTATTAAAAGTAATTAACTCTAAAACAAAAATTGTAGCTCTTGCTGAAGTTACAAATGTTTTAGGTGGATTAAATGATTCCAAAACATTAGCTAAAATTGCTCATCAATATAACGCTCTTTTTGTAGTAGATGGGGCACAAAGTGTTCCACATGTCAAAATTGATGTCCAAGATATGGATTGTGATTTTCTTGCTTTCTCTGGACATAAATTATGTGGTCCAACTGGAATTGGTGTTATGTATGGAAAATACGAACTTTTGAAAGATATGCCACCTTTACTTTCTGGTGGTGGAATGAACACAAGATTTGATACCTGTGGGGATATTCTTTTACAAAAACCTCCGCTTAAATTTGAAGCTGGAACACAAAATATAGCTGGTGTTCTTGGCTTAGAAGCTGCGATTAAATATATTGAAAAAATAGGAATAGATAATATACAAGAACATGAGCATAAACTTCATGAATTTGCTATAAGTGAATTATCTAAATTAGATAATGTAACAATCTATAATCCTTATGCTTCAACAGGTATAATAACATTTAATATAAATGGAGTTTTTGCTCAGGATGCTGCTACTTATTTAGGCTCTAAAGGCGTTTTTGTTCGCAGTGGTCAACATTGTGCAAAAATATTGATGGATTTTTTAAAGACTTCAGCTACGGTTCGTGCTTCTACATATTTTTACAATGATGAAGAAGATATCAAACGTCTTGTTGGAGCGTGTAAAAACGGAGGTAATTTTCTCGATGCCTATTTCATTTAGTCCTCTCCAAATGAGAGAAATAATTATGGAACATTATCAATATCCACGAAATATTGAGGATAAAAGTCAAGATAAGGACTATATAACAGTTCATATGGATTCGGCTTCTTGTATCGATGATATCTATGTTTCAGTAAAAATAGTTGAAGATAAAATTGTAGATTGCAAATGGCATTATTCAGATTGCTGTGCAATAAGTCGTGCATCTACTTCAATTATGTCAGAATTAGTTATAGGAAAAACTATTGAAGAAGCAAAAGATATTATGGATAATTTCAATAATATGCTCAATGAGAAAGATTATGATTCTGATCTTCTTGAGGAAGCTTGTTGTTTTAAAAATACCTCTGCTCAACCTAGCCGAATTGGCTGTGCAACAATAGGTTGGCGCGGTTTTTGGAATGCAGTATTGGAGATTCAAAATGGAAAAAGATAATTTTTTTATAGATGACAAAGCTAATTTCAAAGATGAAGACGTATCTATTTTCAAGACTGGTAAAGGTTTAAATGAAAATGTTATACGTGAGATATCGAGAATAAAAAATGAACCTGAATTCATGCTAGAATTGCGTTTAAAAGCTTATCATGAATTTGAAAGACATCCTAATCCTAAATTTGGACCTGATCTTTCTTTTATTGATTTTGATGATTATACATATTATACAAAAATTGCTGATAAAGTTGCTTCAGATTGGGAAGAAGTTCCAGATACTGTTAGATCAACCTTTAATAAATTAGGAATTCCTGAAGCTGAACAAAAGTTTTTAGCTGGTGTTTCAACTCAATATGAAAGTGAAACTGTCTATTCTAATATGTTGAAGGAAGTAGAAGATAAAGGTGTTATATTCCTTGATACCGATACTGCATTAAAAACATATCCAGAACTTTTCAAAAAATATTTTGGCAAATTAGTGCCATATACTGATAATAAATATGCTGCTTTAAATACAGCTTGTTGGTCTGGGGGTGCTGTTATTTATGTTCCAAAAGGGGTTAAATTAGAGAAACCTTTACAATCTTATTTCCGTATCAATAATGTTCGATCTGGACAATTTGAAAGGACATTAATTATTGTTGATGATGATGCATCTTTAAATTATGTTGAAGGTTGTACCGCACCGCAATATTCTGAAGATTCTTTGCATGCTGCTGTTGTTGAAATATTTGTTGGTAAAAGAGCAAAATGCCGTTATTCAACTATTCAAAACTGGTCAACGAATATATTAAACTTGGTTACACAAAGAGCACAAGTTGAAGAAGATGGATTGATGGAATGGGTTGATGGTAATGTTGGTTCTGGAACTAATATGAAATATCCTTGCTGTGTTTTAAAAGGTGATCGTGCAAAAGGAAGTTGTATTTCTATCGCTGTAGCAGGAAAAAATCAATTTCAAGATGCTGGTGCTAAGATGATTCATATCGGCAAGAATACTTCTTCTACAATTATTTCAAAGTCGATAGTTAAAGAAGGCGGAAGAGCTAATTATCGCGGACTTGCTAAGATAAATAAGAATGCTTCACATTCTAATTCACATATTGAATGCGATACTTTAATGCTTGATGAAAAATCTTTTTCTGATACTATTCCAGAAAATATAGTAAATAATAATAGCTCATTTATTGAACATGAAGCTTCTGTTAGTAAACTTGATGAGGGAAAGATGTTTTATCTAATGAGCCGTGGCCTTTCAGAAAAAGATGCTAAACATCTATTGGTAATGGGATTTATTGAACCATTTTCGAAAGAATTACCGATGGAATATGCTGTTGAATTAAATCAACTTATTAAACTTGATATGGAAGGTAGCATTGGATGAAATTCGATATTGTAGTTGTTGGCGGTGGACATGCGGGAAGTGAAGCTAGTCATGCTGCTAGTACTATGGGATTAAAAACATGCATGTTTTGCATGTCTTTTTCTCATGTTGGAAATATGCCGTGTAATCCGTCAATTGGCGGTAGTGCTAAAGGAATAGTTGTTAAAGAGATTGATGCTCTTGGCGGAATAATGGGAAAAGTTGCAGATCAAAACGCCTTGCAGTATAAAATGCTTAATCTTTCAAAAGGCCCAGGTGTTCATGCTCTTAGAGCACAAGCAGATAAGATTACATATCCAAAAGGTATTTTAAAAGCTCTCCAGGAAACTCCTAATTTAACTTTGATTGAACAAGAGGTTGTAGATATTATTGTTGAAAATGGAAAAATAGGGGGTGTTTTATTAAAAGATGGCACTAAAGTTGAATGCAAAGCTGTTATTTTAACTACAGGCACTTATATGGAAGCTGATATTTTACGTGGCTCAAGTCGAATACCTGAAGGACCTGATGGAGATAAAAGAAGTACAGGATTATCACCAAATTTAAAAAAACACGGCATCAGTTTATTCAGATTAAAAACAGGTACTCCTCAAAGGATAAAAAAAGATAGCATAGATTATTCTGTTTTAGAACCACAGTATGGTTCAAATTTACCATTGGCTTTTAGTTTTGATACTAAAGAATATTTACCTTTGGAAAAACAAATACCTTGTTATTTAACATATACAAATTCCATTACCCATAAAATAATTCTTGATAACCTTGATAAAAGTGCAATGTATGGTGGATATGTAAAAGGAATAGGACCGCGATATTGTCCTAGCATTGAAGATAAAATTGTTCGTTTTAAAGACAAAGAAAGACATCAATTGTTTTTGGAACCTGAATCAATATATACTGATTCTATTTATCTTCAGGGTTTTTCTACTTCTATGCCGATAGATGTTCAAGAAAAGATGGTTCATTCTTTAAAAGGTTTGGAGAATGCTGAAATATTAAAATATGCATATGCAATTGAATATGATGCAATAGAACCTATGCAATTTGATAAATCACTGGCTTTACGAAATATTAAAGGATTATATGGTGCCGGACAGATTATTGGAACTTCTGGTTATGAGGAAGCTGCTGCCTTAGGCTTGATGGCAGGAATAAATGCTGCGTTATATGTAAAAGGGGAAGAACCTTTTATACTTAATAGACATGAGGCTTACATTGGCGTTATGATTGATGATTTAGTGACAAAAGGGACTAAAGAACCTTATCGTCTTTTATCATCACGTTCTGAATATCGCCTTTTAACTCGTAGTGATAATGCTTTATCGCGTCTTTTTGAAAAAGGTTATAAACTGGGCTTAAATAGTGAAGAACGTGCTAAAAGATTTGCTAATCGAGAGGAAAAAATTACTATTTGGAAAGACTTTGTCAAGAAAACACATGTCGGAAAAAATGAAGAACTTTTAAATTTATTAAAGACGAAAGAAATTACTTTTGTTGAACCTGGCAGTAAGAGCCTTGAAGATTTAATAAAAAGCAAGGCTATAACTTATGATGAAATAAAAAATATTTTTCCAGCTCTTCCCGAATTAACATATGATGAAAGTTTATCCATGATGATAGATATTCAATATGTAGGATACATCGATTTAGAAAAAAGAGAAGCTGAACGGATGATGGTCGCTGAAAATTATCCCTTACCACTAGATATAGATTATATGAAAATTGAAGGTATTTCTATGGAAGCAAGGGAAAAATTAAATATAATTAAACCTCATAATATTGGTGAAGCTAGTAGAATAACTAATGTTCATCCAGCTGATATTAATGTTTTGTTGCTCTATTTAAAAACGCATGTAAAATAAAAAAATACATATGATCAATTTTAATGTGGTATAGCTCAATAGCTATACCATTTTTATTAAAAAATTGCATAAAGTTAATAATTATTTAATATTGAATTGGTTCTATTTAAATAGAATATGATATAAAAAACGTTATCAATTATTTTGATAACGCTAAATTTATTTATGGTATTTTTTTAGTTCTTTTAAATTGGTAGTTTTATAAATATTTTTTAAACGATCATAATTTTGAGCTATATTTTGTTCGTATTTAGAATTACGTTCAGGATAATAAAATTTTAAGTGTTCCATATTTTCGGGCATATAAATTATATTTTCCCAGATATCTGGTCGATCATAAGGATATCTATCTTCAGCATCAACATCAACAGGAGTATAGCGCAAATAACTTCTGACATGGATTGGTTTCTCTTTAACGAAAGAATAGGCATTTTCAATTGCCAAAGCAGCAGATTTGGATTTTGGAGATAAAGCTAAATCAACTACTGTGAAACCTAAAGGAATCATTGCTTCTGGTAATCCAGAAGATAAAGCGACTTGACAAGCGTTATAACAGCGATCGACAGCAGGAGGATTTGCTAATCCTATATCTTCATAAGCAGTGATTAATAATCTTCTTATAGTTCCTTCCAAATCGCCAGAAGAAAGCATTTTTCCAAGATACAATATCGCTGCATCAACATCGCTTCCGCGGATTGATTTTTGTAAAGCGGAAACAGTATCATAATGTTCGTCTTCATCTTTATCCATAAGTGTATTAGAGGAAAAATTTAAAGAATTGATATCTTCTTCAGTTATAAGATGATTTTTTGTATAGCTCAAACTAGCAGACTCTAAAATATTATATCCATAACGGAGATCACCACCAGCAATTTTAGAAATATAATTAAGCGCTTCATCAGAAAAAGAGCGAGAATTATTTAAACCATTAGGACTGACTAGAGCTTTTTTAAGTCCGATAAGTATTTCTTGAGGTTTTAAAGGCAATACTTCCAATAATCTTGTTCTAGATCTTATTGCTTTATTAATCGCTAAAATTGGGTTGCTTGTTGTTGCACCAATGAAAATAAAAGTTCCTGCTTCTAAATATGGTAAAAATAAATCCTGTTTATCTTTATTTAAACGATGGACTTCATCCACCATAATAATGCTAGGAATTAACTTTGCTTCTTTAATTGCTTGCATCATTTCATCTTTATTGCTGGTAACAGCATTGAGCTTTATGAAATTTATATTCATACTCTTAGCAAAAGCTTCGGCTATTGTGGTCTTGCCACATCCAGAAGGACCATATAAAATCATACTTAAAGCGACATCGGATTCTAAACAATTTCTGAGAAATCCATTTTTTCCAACAAGGTGTTCTTGACCTATTACTTCATCTATTGAAGTAGGTCTCATACGAAAAGCTAGTGGTTGTTTCATTCTTTTATTTTATCATTTTTTCTAAGTATATAAAATATCATTTATAAAAAACAAAAGGAGATACTGTTAAGTAAAGTTGATTTAAAATAGTTTGCCATTATGGTATAATTTTTTTATGAGAATTTTAGTACAAGTAGTAAAAAATGCCAAAGTCGATGTCGATGGCAAAACTGTAGGAAAAATAGATAAAGGCGAATTGATTTTTGTTGGCTTTAAGCCAGGAGATACTACAAAAATAGTTGATAAAATGATTCAAAAACTTTTGAAATTGAGAATATTTTTTGATGGAGAAAAAACTAATGCTTCATTAGATCAAGTTAATGGAAAAATTTTATCAGTTAGTCAATTTACTTTATATGCTAATTTAAAAGAAGGAAATAGACCTTCATTTAGTTCATGTATGAATAAAGATGATGCAGGAAAATTATATGAATATTTTCAAAATGAATTGCTGAAATTTAGACCTGATACAGAATTTGGAATTTTCCATGCTGATATGGAAGTTAGTTTGCTAAATGATGGACCTTTCACAATTTTGCTGGATTCGGAGGAATTAGGTTATGAGTAAAAAAGTATTACTAGGGCTATCTGGAGGAGTAGATAGTGCTGTAGCAGCATATTTATTAAAACAGCAGGGCTATGATGTTACAGGTTGCTTTATGCGAAATTGGGATTCTATTACCAACAATGATATTTTAGGTAATCCTACATTAGATGGCAGTAAATGTTCACAAGAACTTGATTATGATGATGCGGTAAAAACCGCTCAAGAAATTGGAATTCCTCTTTTAAGAATAGATTTTATCGAGGAATATTGGAATGAAGTTTTTACGTATTTTCTTGATGAATATAAAAAAGGGAGGACACCTAATCCTGATATCTTTTGCAATAAATATATAAAATTCGAAGCGTTTAGAAAATTTGCTCTTGAAAATGGATTTGAAATGATAGCTATGGGGCATTATGCAAAAAAAATAGTTAAAAACGGATATTCATATTTATGCAAAGCTAAAGATTTAAACAAGGACCAGTCTTATTTTTTAGGACAGGTTAATGAAGAACAATTAAGTATGGCACTTTTTCCATTAGCAGAAATAACCAAACCTGAAGTTCGTAAAATAGCTGAAAAGTTAAATTTGACTATAGCTAAGAAAAAAGATTCAACTGGTGTCTGTTTTATTGGTGAAAGAAATTTTAGACAATTTTTAAAAAATTATATTCCTGCACAACCTGGTAAAATTGTAGATATAAAATCAAAAAAGATAATAGGTGATCATGATGGTGTATATTACTATACTATTGGTCAACATCGTGGACTTAATATTGGAGGACAGCATGGATTTGATAATCTTCCATTTTTCGTCGTTGGAAAAGATGTGGAAAAAAATATTCTTTATGTTGGACAAGAGCCAAATAAATATCAAAAATCTTATGCGGCACATTTGATTAAAGTAAACTGGTTAACACCTGATAGACCAACATCTAAAATTGAATGCATGGCTAAATTTAGATATCGTGCTAAAGATTTGCCAGTAACTTTAGAATTTGATGGAGATGAAATTAAATTGACATATCCTGGATATGATTATATTGCTGTTGGCCAATTAGCAGCTTTATATGATGGAGATATATTAATAGGATCAGGAATCTTGGACCGTCTCGATGATGATAATGGTCAAGAAATTGATTTTTCTTTTAAAAATTGATAGTTATAAATAAAAAACAATCTCATATTTTGTAGTATGAGATTAGAAACTAAAAGAACCTTGATAAGAAATACTGAATTTCGTGATTATCAAGGTTTTTTTGATATTTATAAGGATGAAGAAACAGCAAATTTCGCAGGCTTAAGAAAAATGCTTTATGTCGATGAAGCAAAAATATTATTATTTAGATTACAACAAGATCCTTATGTTGAAATATATTCATGTTTTTTAAAAAAGACAAACGAATTGATTGGTACTATCTCTATATCAAAAACACCATTATATGGAAATTTTGAAATAGGATATGCTATTTTAAGAAAATATAGAAATCAAGGATTCTGTTTTGAAATTTTAGATAAACTGTTAAAAGTGTTTTCTAATAGTCATTATGTTAAACAATATCAGGCAATTATAAAAAATAATAATGTTAAAAGTAAAAGATTGATTGAGAAACTTGGATTTAAATATGTTGGACATATTAGCTTAAGAAATGATTTAATATATACTAAATTAATTTTAAGTAGAAGTTAAAACATATGTATATCTTTAATTTTTATAGTAATTTTGCTATTATAATAAAGATATGCGAAGAATTATTGGAAGTGTAAAAAACAACAAATTAATTTTATCAGAAGAAAAATTGCATCATTTAAAGGTGCTTCGTTTTAATGTTGGAGAAAAATTAGAAGTAATAACAGAAGATGGTGTATATCTTGCTGAACTACTTTCTTATAATCCATGGAATTTTAAAATTTGTAAAAAAGTTGATTACACTAGAGAATTATCTTTAAAAATAACTGTTTTTTTCCCACTTATTAAAGCAGCAAACTTAGAATGGGGAATAGAAAAATGCATAGAGTTAGGCGCTGATGAGATTCATTTTTTTGCATGTAAAAGAACTTCAGAAAAAATGAATAAAGAAGTCTATGAAAGACGAAAAGAGCGTTGGCAAAAAATAATTGATGGAGCTGTTGAACAATCTAATAGAGATCATCGTGTTATTTTGGGAAATCTATACGATATTGAAGATATATATAAATTAGATTTTGATTATAAATTTGTTCCTTATGAAAAGGAAAGTTTAAAAGGAACAATATTAAATGATTTAACATTTGAAAAAGAAAAATCCCTATCTTTAATAGTTGGACCTGAAGGTGGCTTTGAAGAAGATGAAATTAATAAATTAATAGAAAATGGTTATACTTCTTTTTCACTGGGAAAAAGAATACTTAGGGCTGAAACTGCTGTATTAGCTGGGCTTGCTATACTTGGAAATATGATGGAGAATTGAAAATGACATTTAAATTATTTGATTATTTAGATTGGAAAATTCCATTAAATATTTCTTCGATGGAAGAAAAGAAAATTATTTCCGAAAATGTAGAATTGTTTTCGTATTACGCTTATTTGAACAAATTTGTTACTGGTCATGAAGCTTTTGCTGTAATTGAAAAAAGTATTTTGATTCAAGGATATTTAAACAAAAAACAAATTGAGCAAGAAGCTGATTTATATTCTGATACAGAATTACAAAATGAAGAAATTTATAATTCAATTCATGATAGGCTACCATATTTTGTTCATAATGGTATTAAAATATATGTCCCATTTTTTTCACCGGCATTTAATAAACGTTATGATACAAAAGTATCAAGTTTATCAAAATATCCCTTCAATCTTTTAAAAAAGAATTTTGGCGATGAATTAGTTAATCCGTTTGAATTATATAATAAAGAATTATTTAGTTCTCCATTTTCAAGATTGATCTATATCACTGAAGATAATACAACATTAGCATATTATCATGCTGAATTAAAATGTTTATTTATAATAAATAAGCAGGGAACATTAGATCAAATTATTCCTTTATTTGATGAATATATTGTATTGCCTGACTATACAAATATATTTTCAAGATTAAAGGATTTATTAACATATTTTTATAATTATGATCGTCAAGGTTTTATTGATGCTTTGAAACGAAATAATTTTATTTCGGAATATTTATATAGAGATATAATTCAAAGAAGTCTTAAAACTACGGCAAAAAGGATATCAAAAAGCAATGGAAAATAATACATTTAAAATAGTGACTTTAGGTTGTAAAGTAAACTCATATGAAAGTCAAGGTATTGAAGAATATTTATTAAAAAATGGATTTAAAGAAAGCAAAGATCCAGAATACATTATTGTTAATACTTGTGCTGTGACAAAAACTGCTGAAAAGAAATGTTTGACTAAAGTTAGATCTTTATCTGAACATTTTAATGCAACTAAAATTTGTGTTGTTGGATGTTCAAGTTCAATAAGACCAGAGGAATTTTTAAATATTCCTGGGGTAAATGTTGTATCAGGCAATAATGGTAAATTATTTGCTGTTAAAGAACTTTTAAATGGAAAAACAGGTCTCATTTTAAGTAAGAAAAATACACGCAATGAAAAATTTGAAGAAGATATTAAAATTTCTAATTTTGGAAAAGAATGCCGCGCGTTTGTAAAAATTCAAGATGGTTGTGATAATTTTTGCTCTTATTGTATAATTCCAAGAACTAGAGGAAACTCACGTTCTCGTAGCCATGAAGAAATAATAGAAGAAGTAAAAAGATTATATAAATCTGATTATCGCGAATTGGTTATAACGGGAATCGATATGGGAAGCTATGAGGATCCTAACGATGACGAATATAAATTAGATGATTTGATAGAAGATATAATTATAAATACTCCTGATGGTTATCGAATTAGAATTTCTAGTTTAGAAACTAGCCAGATGACACAAAAATTATTGGATTTATTTATTAATCATAGTGATAAATTAGTTAGTCATGTTCATATACCTTTACAATCAGGATCTTCAGAAATTGTTAAAGCAATGTATAGAAAATATGATTTAGAAGAATTTGTAGAAAAGGTGAATTATCTAAGAAAACACTTACCATATTTAGCTTTATCAACAGATGTAATTGTTGGTTTTCCAGGTGAAACAGAAGATTTATTTATGGAAACATATAAATTTATAGAAAAATTAAAATTTATGAGATTGCATGTTTTTCCTTATTCACCAAGACCTGGAACATTGGCAGCAAGTTTAAAAGACCAAATTCCTGGAAATATAAAAAAGGAACGAGTTCATAGATTGATAGATTTAGGAAATAAATTGCAGGAAGAATATATAAAATTTTGCAATGGACAAACTTTTGTGTTTTTAGCTGAAAAAGTAATAAAAAAAGATGGAAAATTAATTTATCAAGGATATTTAGATAATTATTTAGAAATTTCTGTTGAATGTGAAAAAGACATTCTTAGTAAATTGGTTAAAGTTAAGGTTGATAATGGAAAATTTTTAATCGTATAAAAATAGGCTAAGTTCTAAAGGTTAATTATAGAATTTATTCTATTAATTTCTTATAAAAAGTAAAAAAACACTTGATTAATTATATTTTGTTTGATATACTTAATAAGCGTTGGGGCTGTAGCTCACCTGGCAGAGCATCTGCTTTGCAAGCAGAGGGTAGCGAGTTCGATCCTCGTCAGCTCCACCAAAAATGATTGGACACGAACCAGCAGTAGGTATCTATAACGTCAATGGATTCCTATATTTGGTTCTTGATAGACATCCTGAGTAATCGGGGTGTTTTTTTTGTATATCGATAAAATTCTTAATCGGCTAATAATCAACGTACAAACAGTCTATCTTTTTTTGTTTCCAGAACTCAAATTAGATATCTCTTTTTCAATATCTTTATTCTGATAGATTTTTGAATCTACAATTAACACATTTGTTCTCATCAATTCAAAAAGAGTATTTGGAATTGCGGAATTGCTATTTGATATAAAATTAACTGTACTGCTTTGAAAATTAGTTATATAAATTATTTTATTTGCCAGCATCTTTTTCCCATCCTTCAAAGCTTCTATTGTCACTGATTTGTTGGCCAGACATTCCAGGCATCATCATTGTCTTTTGAAGCAATCCCTTGGACACAAATTGTTTTCTTCCATATTTGATACTATCCATAATAACTCTTATATATTCGTATGATTTTGAATTAGACTCAGCTAATTCAAAAATCGGATTGTATGGATTATTAAGTTCTAATTCACTAGATATAATCTCGTACCATTCATTTATCAATTCATTTAAATTTTTATTTGCCAATTCAACATTAAGCCCCAATTCTTTGGCTTCCTTATAGTTGATCGCATAATCATGGCTTCCAGAGTCACTACACAGGAAGTTGATGATGGTTTTCTTACTTTTTGTACAATCCTGATATGCAAGAAGTTTTTGAGCAATCATTTTAATTTGACCTTGTCTTCGATAAACATCTCCGATAAGTAAGGGGTTGATAGTATCAGACAACTTCAAAAAGGCTTGAATAAGATCTTTGGAATCACGAATACCTAATTCATATTTAGCAAAATTAAAATATCCTTTGACGGATTCAACATTCGTAGGTAAAGCTAATTCTTGCCCGTTGATGTTAACCTTTGTGCCCAAAGGGCTATTAAGCGACGGGTCTATAGGGCCCAATGTTGATTGATGCGTTAAAATAATATTATTGGCCCCTAAGCACATAATGGTTCCGGAGCTTCGTGCTTTTCTTGGAACTATAATTTCTAATTTTGCACAATATTCCCGTATTAAATTGACAATATTCCATGTTGCCATCGTATCTCCGCCTAGAGTATATAAAATCAATGTAATTTTTTCTGTTTGCCCTATCGCTTCAAGATGTTTCCCAAAAATATCTATGGAGTCAGGTGCTATTTGATTTTCCATGTTCGCTCTGTCGCCTGTAACATATGCAATCACTTTAGAATTTCTTATTTTTTCAATTTTTTCATATATTTCTAGTAGTTTTTGTTTCATATAAATTTCCTTCTTCTAAGCACAGTTTCTTATATTGCTTTCTTAATAGCGACTATTAGTATCAGTATTCATTGTATCATATCAACCAAATGAACATTCAAAAACATAACAGTTTTATTGTTGACAAATGGTTTTATATGTGATCTTAAGTTGGGTATCCAGGTTACTAGATATGGATCAGTCGGAAGCCCAACCTGTGTGGCATGATTGTGACCAATCTTATCTTCTAAAATATGTGCTCTAGTCTTTAAATAATTACAAATGTGTTATATAATAGGAGTGTAAGGAGACTTTGGTATGAATTGGCCGAAAATCATCAAAACCATTAGAGAGAAGCTTTTTATCACACAAACCGAGTTAGCCGAGATGATCGACGTCTCTTTTGCATCCGTCAATAGATGGGAGCAGGGACACCATGAACCTACGATGAAAGCGAAGAGAAAGCTTGCCGAGATTTGCAGGCAGAACAGCATCGATATGGAGGTACTTTAAGATGCATCCGTTCGTGAAATGGGCTGGCGGAAAGACCCAACTTTTGGATAAGTTAGTCGCATTGATGCCAAAGGAATACAACCATTACTTCGAGCCGTTCATCGGCGGGGGAGCGTTGCTTTTTCATGTTGCTCCAAAAGATTTCACCATCAACGATTTTAATTCGGAGCTCGTTCAGGCATACAGATGCTTTTCCAATCCAAGCGATACAGAGAATCTTATTGAGCGGCTCAAATTCCATCAGGAGAACCATTCCGAGGAACATTATTACGAAGTTCGCTCCATGGACAAATCCCCTGATTTCCTATCGCTGCCAATATACGAAAGGGCGGCGAGGATGATTTATCTCAACAAGTCGTGCTTCAACGGCCTTTATAGGGTCAACAGCAAAGGCTTTTTCAACGTCCCGTCCGGAAAGAAAAAGAGCGTTGTTTGCTATGAAGAGAAAAACATCCAAGAAATAACTGATTTCTTCAACAAATCAAAATTCGAGATTCTCAACGGAGATTTCGAAAATGCCGTTGCTAATGCAAAGAAGGGCGATTTCGTTTATTTTGACCCACCATACGACACATGGGAAGACAAGGATTCCTTCACCTCCTATGCCAAGAATCCTTTCGGAAAAGACGAACAAAGAAGACTTGCAAACTGCTTTAAATTCCTTTCCGACAAAGGCGTCTATGTCATGCTGAGCAACCACAACACGGATTTTATCCGAGAGCTATACAAGGATTTCGACATTCACGTCGTCGAGGCGAAGAGAATGATCAATTCCAAAGCCGACGGGCGGGGGAACGTCGAGGAGGTGATTATCACCAATTATGAAGATTGAGCCTTATTTTCAAGAGGATGACTTCACGCTTTATCTCGGCGATTGCAACAAGGTGTTGAAATCCATTCCTGAAAAATCGATAGATGTCATCTTTGCTGATCCGCCGTACTTTCTTTCAAGTGGAGGAGTTTCCTGCCATTCAGGAAAACAGGTATCCGTCAACAAAGGTAACTGGGATAAGGCGTTGACTCCACAAGAAAAACTTTCCTTCAATAGGAGATGGCTTAAGTCGTGCCGACGCGTTCTCAAAGACGATGGAACTATATGGATTAGTGGAACGTTCCACAACATCTATTCCGTAGGTGTTGCCTTGGAATTGGAAGGATATTCCATCATAAACAACATCACGTGGCAAAAGCCTAATCCCACTCCGAATTTGGCCTGTAGATGCTTTACCAATTCGACCGAGACCATCATTTGGGCAAGGAAGATAGATGCCAAGGGCAAGAAAGGCAAGCATTTCTTCAACTACTCATTAATGAAAGAAATCAATGGTGGAAAGCAAATGAAGGACGTTTGGCTTCTCAATTTGCCTAAGAAGGATGAGAAGAAATTCGGAAAGCACCCGACGCAAAAGCCCTTGTCGGTTTTGGAAAGGATACTTCAGGCATCCACAAAAGAAGGTGACATTATCCTTGATCCATTCAATGGAAGTGGGACTACGGGAATTGCTTGCAAAGCGATGAACAGGAAATACATTGGGATAGACAATGAAAAATCATATCTAGACCTGACAATAAATAGATACAAAGGAACAATGGAGGAAAAACAATGAAAAGAAACTTTGAATCATGGCTGTTGACGATGAAAGACAGCATCGCGACATGGAACTATTACACCGATTTTCCAAAGGTATACGAAAACGTCAACAAATTGAAGGTCGAACTCAATATCTTGAATTCGCTTATAGGCTCCAAAAACATTGAGGACGAGTTTAAAGCATTGCTTTCTAGATACCCAGAAATCATCAAAGCAATTCCGATTCTTTTGGCGAAAAGAGAAAAGGAAATCAAAGTCATAGACTCAAAGGAGACCTATGTCTTCAATTTTGCCAAGATGAACTACACCGTTGATCAATATGCATTGTTCATGAAGAACAGCGGCCTTTTCGAGCTTCTTCAAAACCATATCATCAACAATCTCATCGACTACGTTCTTGGCGTTGAAGTCGGAATGGATACCAACGGAAGAAAAAACAGGACCGGAGATGCGATGGAAGATTTGGTTGAGTCCTATCTCATCAAGGCAGGTCTGGTGAAAGGCGAGACGTATTTCAAGGAATTGAACAAGTCAGACGTCGAGAGGATGTTCCATTTGGATTTGTCGGGTATCAGCAACCAGGACAAGACCGAAAAGAGATTCGACTTCGTCTTCAAAGGTCCTCTCGGTGATGTCTACGCTTGTGAATGCAATTTCTATAGCGGAGGCGGATCGAAGCTTAACGAAACCGCAAGGAGCTATAAGACTCTCGCTCTAGAAGCACAAGGAATCTCTCGATTCACATTCGTGTGGTTTACGGACGGTTTGGGATGGAACAGTGCAAGGCACAACCTTGAGGAAACGTTTGATGTTTTGGACACCGTTTACAACATCAAAGATTTGGAAGATGGCATTGCCGAAAAGCTATTAGACGCGAAGCACGTCATCAATGAAATATTGGTGAAAAACAACTAATTTTTGTAAACAAGATAAGGACCGGCCACAATCTGCCACAGTTTGTAGTTTGGAAGTGGGCCGCTCCGCAGGTCTTGGAACCGGGAAACCCGGCTTCCACACATGAGAGGAGCTTCGCGAAAAACAAATAAAAGGAGGACTACAAAATGAAAAAAATCGACGGCAAACTTGATATGAAAAGTTTATCATCGTCCCATTTAAATTTTTTGTTTGGATCAGGGATTAATGGTAAAGCGTTTCCTCAATTTAACGGCTTTGCAAGAACGTTAGAATCATTAAAAAATGCTGGAGCAAAGTCTGAAAACCTTGAGCAAGCTCTTAATGAAATCGAAAATAAGGACGAGCGAAAAAAGATACTTGAAACATTCAAAGGTGAATTCAAAGATAAAAACGACAAGATTGAATGGAATCATTTCTCCATTACAAATATTAAGTATTTGTTTTCATCGATAAACAAAATAATAGAAAATAGCGAGAATCGTACAAATTCGATGAAACAAGTTAATGTGTACACCTTGAATTATGATTCCATAGTTGAAACGGCGATTGGTGAAATGGGGTTAATTACAAATCACCTTTCTTCAACTAACATCGAGACTTTCGATAGTCTATTCAACATTGTGGCATATGATTACGCATTGAAAAAATACATACCAACGTATTTGATATCGCATCTTCATGGTGATTTTAAGAACCCAATTCTTCCAGGGGTGAATAAATACGACGATGTTTTACAAGCAAAAAAGTTCGAGTTACTTTTCAAAATGAAAGAGCATTTATCTAGGCGCTATTCTGTGTTGTTTGTTATCGGATATTCTGGACATGATAAGCATATTAACAGCATTTTAAAAGACTGCATAAAGGCGGGTTTGACTATTTATTGGGTAAACTTTGAAAGTGACACCAATATTCCTTCCGATTTGACTGACGAAGATGTTTTGGTAATTGAAGGGGATGGCGCGAATGACTCTACAGCTGTATTGAATGGGAGATTAAAAGAATCATGGGAACAACTGTCGGAAGAATAATCGAAGTAAATGGATTGAAAATCAAAGCGAAGCTGTTCGAACTCCTTCCTCCGTATTTAACGACGAATGGAAAACGTGAATCATCTCCGAAAATCAACGCTTAAGTTAAAACGAAAATAGGAGTAGATACTATTATTTGCCAAGTAGATGGGGAATATAGCGTTGAGAAAGAAGATGAAGTCGATAGTCATTATCTAGACTTGAGTGTCAAAGGGTATTTAGATAACGGGACCTTCATACAGGGACTTCGTGTTTTGCCAATCGTTTCCGCAAACATCGAGCTTCTAGAAGAGTGTGATTTAAGATGTATATATTCCGATAAGAACAATTTTGATCTTGAACTTGGACATGACATTTTTGATGAAAGCAAGATTATAAGTGTTTCACTCAACAAATTGATTCCGTCGCATATTGGTGTTTTTGGTAACACTGGAAGTGGAAAATCAAACACTATAGCGAAAATTCTCAGCTCTTATTCTGATGCACTATCAGCCTCCACAAAGCAGGCGGCAAAATTTGTCGTAATCGATCTTAACAATGAATATGGCGGAAATGCTATTTGTAATAAAGAACGTAAGGTAATCTATAAGTTATCCACAAGGAAAGACTCCGAAAAGAAGATTCCTCTCAATCTCGATAGCCTTTCCGAAGATGATTTCGTTGTATTAATGAATGCATCTCAAAAGACACAAGTTCCAGTTGTCAAAACTGCCTATAGAAGCATGAAAGAAGATCATGAGACAGGTTACTATTTAAACTATCTAAAAAATGTAATCAAAAATTCGAGAAGAGCCCTTTTAAACTCCATTCGACATCATTTGGAAAATTATATCTATGGATTAGAACATTTAAAATGGCATTCCACGGCCCAGAAATATTATTTTGAAGTTGATGGACAAAAACACTATTGCGAGAATGAGGATGGAGAAAAATATCTCGATGAACTCATTATAAAAGTACCTGGCGATCCTCTTGATAGGTTTGTTTTCGAACTTTACTTCGCAATCGCAAAAGAAAATGAAAATGGTGTTAACATAGATTTCATCATGCCACTGGCTTCTAGGGCTCAAAAATTAGTTGATGATTTCAAGAAAATCTTTGATTTCTCCGGCAATTTCGAGAACCTCTTCGATAATAAAAGCAAAAATATAGCAATCATCCAACTAGCAAACGTTAACAAAGACATGAAAGAGATAATTCCATCAATTATTGCAACGAACATATTTAAAAAATTGCAGGAAGTAAAAGAGGACAAAGATTCAATTTCGCAAATCGTATCAATTGTTGTATATGAGGCTCACAACATTCTTTATGAAGGAGATTCTTCGAAACCAACGCACGCAACCATATTAGAATCTTTTGAAAAAGTAGTTAAAGAAGGAAGAAAATTTGGCGTTTTCTTGATGTTGGCTAGTCAAAGGCCGAGCGATATTTCACCAACAATTATTTCTCAGCTTCATAATTACTTTATTCATAAATTGGTTAATCCATCCGATATTTCAATTATCAGGAAAGCCGTTGCATATATGGATGACAAGGCTATGGATTTTGTTACAATACTGTCTCCTGGTGAATGCATCGTTTCTGGAACAGCATTTCAAATGCCTTTGTTTGTATATGTTTCCCAATTGGAACCGATTAAACGTCCCAAATCGGAGAATGTTGTTTTGTTTGGCGAAGGCGGTTTGCTCCAGTGTGAAGATCTAGAAAATACTTTTTAACCAACAATTCAATTGCATTATAGACATGAGTTCATATCAAATGAAAGGAGGCTTCGCCAATGGTACAAAAACAATTGAACCCGCATGACATAGCAAGGCTTTTCGCCGAGGACGTCAAGAGGTACGTCGACATCGTCGGATCGACGGACGATTTATCGGCAACGAACGTCCACAACATATTGGGCGGATATGAGCAAGAAGACTCCTTCAAGGAATCGCTGAAGGTGATCGAGAAAGTGAACGAATTCAGGACGGAATTTGCAAGAGACAGGTATTTCCTTGTGACAATCGACATCCACGAGAAGCTTCTCGAATTGGATAACGAAAGCCTAAAATCAATCAGGAAGCAAATCTGCGACCTAGCAAGCATTGAAGATTGGGATGAGAAATCGTTGGCCCGTTACGCCTTTTTGGTCATGAACCTTTCCATCATGAAGAACAGGGACTACTTGAAAGGCTTCGAGGGAGAGACGGAAAGGGAGAAGTACATCCATCTCATATTCGACAAATACTTGGAGGTGACGGCGAATGAAAAGCAGTGAGGTAGGCAAGACCGCTGTCATCTATGCTAGATATTCCTCCGAAAGGCAGAACGAGCAGTCCATCGAGGGGCAAATAAGAATCATAAAGGCCTTTGCCGAAAGGGAAGGCTACAACATCATCGACTCCTACATAGACAAAGCCATTACAGGAAGGACAGATGACAGGCCATCGTTCCAAAAGATGATAGAAGCCAGCAAGAACCATACCTTCCAATACGTGCTCGTGTATAAGCTGGACAGGTTCTCAAGAAGCCGTTACGACTCGGCGATATACAAGAAGATCCTATCCGACAATGGCGTCAGGGTAATTTCGGCAACGGAAAACATCGGGGAGAACCCCGAAGGAATCATCCTTGAGGCCATTTTGGAAGGTTACAGCGAATACTATTCCAAGAAACTCGCCCAGAAGATCATCAGAGGAAACTACGATTCCCGAAGCAAGGGGCTTTTCACGGGCGGAAAGGTGATTTACGGCTATAGGATCGTCGACAGGAGATACGTCATCGAGGAAAACGAGGCGGAAATCGTCAAACGTATCTTCGATGAGGTAATCAACAAAAAGAAGCTTGTCGATATCGCAAAGGGACTGAATGATTCCGGCATCCCTTATGTTGGCGGAGACAAATGGGATGAGAAGAAGCTTTCGAGAATGCTCCGCAACGAGAAATATATCGGCATTGCGAGGTTCCATGACTCCGTGTTTGAAAACATGGTGCCAAGAATCATAGACGACTCCGTGTTCAAGGAAGCCGGCAAGGTTTTGGATAGGAACAAGCACAAATGCAAGGTCAAGAAGGATTACAAGTTCCTTCTCAGCGGGAAAATCTATTGTGGCGATTGCGAGACCTTGATGTACGGGCATTCAGGCACGTCAAGGGCAGGCAAGCTCTATCTCTATTACAAATGTAAGAATGCGGTCAACGCTCATTCCTGCAGTATGAGACCCGTCAAAAAGGGTTTCATAGAGGATTTCGTCGTCAATTACGCCATCGAGTATCTTCTCAGCCCTGAGAATATCACTAAGCTGGCAAACGACATGGTCAGCTACTACAACCAGTTCATCGACGATGACGTTCAAATCAAAATCCTAGAGGATGCATTGAAAGAAACGGAGACGAGGCTGAACAACTCGCTCAAGGCAATCCAGATGGGGATTATCAACAAATCGGTTGCCGATATGGTCTCTTCCTTGGAAAAAGACAAAGACACCATGGAGAACGACCTACTCAGGCTTAAGAGCAAGACAAAGGCCAAAATAAGCTTTGATCAATGCTACCAGTTCCTGCTTTCATTGGCATATCCTGACACGAAGCGTGAGGAAAACAAAGAGCTCATCATAAATAAACTAGTGAAGATGATGATTGTGTACGAGAACAAGGTCGGCGTAGTCTTCTATCAGTGTGATACGCTAAACGTCAAGGCCAATAATAATGATGATTTTGGCGGAAACGGATCAAATGACGATGGGCAAAACAGCGGAAATTCCTCATCTTTCGGCGGTTCGAATCCAATCACGTTCGGTCCACCAATTTGCTCTTGTGCTTACATATAATGGTATGTAAGCTTTTTTTATTCGAAAAATTAATTTATAGAAGTTGTAATATATTTATAAATTCTTTTTACTGGATTACTTTTATTATAATTTTAATATATTAAATAAAAAGGAGACTTATATGAAAGTTTTAATGATTAATGGTTCACCAAGAAACGAAGGAAATACCACAATTGCTTTAGAAGAAATGCGAAAAGTTTTTGAAAAAAATAGCGTTGAAGTTGAAATTATTCAAATAGAACAAATGGCAATCCATGGTTGTATATCCTGTAATTATTGTTATAAAAATGGTAAATGTGCTTTTAATGATATTGTTAATCAATTGAATGAAAAATTTGAAAAATCTAATGGCCTTGTTGTTGCTTCTCCTGTTTATTACGCTTCTGCAAATGGAACTCTAATTTCTTTATTAGATAGATTATTCTATTCATCCAATTTTGATAAAAGAGCAAAAGTTGGTGCTAGCGTTGCATGTGCCAGAAGAGGTGGCTGCTCATCAACTTTTGATGAATTAAATAAATATTTTACTATATCAGGTATGCCGCTTGCTTCTAGCTGTTATTGGAATAGTATTCATGGTAGAAAAGTAGGGGAAGCTATAGATGATTTAGAAGGTCTTCAAACTATGCGCGAATTAGCAAGTAACATGATTTTTTTGATGAAGTCAATAGCTCTTGGCAAAGAAACATATGGATTACCTGAGAAAGAGAAAAAAATAATGACTAATTTCATAAAATAAAAACTGCTTATATTTGAAATTATTATTTTAATAGAATAATAAATTTCAAAAAGCAGTTTTTTTATTTAATTTCAACTAATGCATTAGTGCCATAAATTGATTTATCGATGGTAGAAAGATAATCTTTGATAAATGTTGTGCCATTGATTTCTTGGCCTGTTGTTATGAAATTAATATTTTTTGTATAATCATTTTTATAATATTTAGAATAGTTTTTATTTAAAACTTGATCTTTTATCTTAATATCAATTAAATCGATATTTGAAATATAATGAGTTGAATTATTGTATTCAGGACGAGTATCTATAGTGCCCATTATAGAAATAGTTGGAGAATTATTAACTTTTTTTAGGTATATATTATTTACTTCGACACTATTTATTGAACCAAGGGAAGTTGTCCCGTGTCCATTTGACCAAGTTGAAGAAAATTCAGTAGAAAAATCAATCAAATAGTTTTTTCCATTTCCTTGTCCCATTGAAGCATCTTCTATTAAAATATTTTTAAAATTAATATTTTTTATTTCAGCGTTATTTCCATTATGAATTGATATTGGTGCATTGTGATAGGCATGAATAATAATTATGTCCTCAAAACTGATATCTTCCATTCTTTTTCCATAAGTTTCATAGCCAATTTCTAAGCATTGTGCTAAATCAGTCCAAACTATTATTTTTTTAAAATGAACATTATAAGTTGAGCCTTCACTTCCATTATCCCAACGTGGGTAATTTTTTACAACTAAAGAATCATCCCATGTTCTAACGAATGAATTAGTACAAATAACGTTTTTTGAACTTTGAATTGATATGCCATCACCATTGCTTCTAGAAGATATGATCTTTACATTATCAATTTCAATATTGTCGCAAAAATATATGTTATAACACCATCCTGCTGGATCTAAGTTAGTTATGCCTTTAAATTTCATATTTTGGCAGTAAGAGAAATCAAATGGAACGAGTTTTTTTCCTGTATCAACATTTCTTTCAAACATTGAATTGTCGATAATACCTGATCCAACTATTTGAACATTATTTAATTGATATCCAGTAAATCCTGCTTGAACTATAGCTCCTACATCAATAAATACAATTTGATTGGATTGCAAATGTATAAAATTATCATTTGATATATATTTGGAATTAGAAGAATTATGTATTCCACTAGGAAAATAAATTAAATTATCTTTATTTTTATATTCTTCATATTCGTGATATGAATTGACAAAAAGATGAAGAGTTTTATGATTAATAAATTCAATAGTATATTGACCTTTTGAACTGATTTCAAATTTTACAGTTCTTCTATTTTCATCTATAGAATAAGGGATTTCAGCATCAGTTGGGTTAATGGTTAAACGGCCGTTGATTCTAAAATTACATTGAATAATAAATTCAATTTTTCCTTCTATTTCCAGAGAAACAGCTCCATTATTAACTCGAGAAGATGCTTCTTTTGTCCATTTGTGACTAATATTAGTTTTTACATTTACTATTGGTATATTTTCACCAAGAGCAAAAAGACGCATATTTGGATAAATGTATTCTTCATCGATATTTTTTGAAAAGACTAATTTGTTAATTTTTTTATCATCTTCGACAGCAGTATTTTTAAAATAATCATCTTCGAGAATATAAAATCCGTTATCATCTTTTTCATAGTTATTTTCAGTTGGAGAATAAGATGAACTATTTATATTAGAACTTGAAGAAGTTGTTATTGATGAAACTATATTTGAATTGCAACTTGTTAAAATAATAACAAAAATAGATAGAATTATTTTTTTTATATTCATTTAACTATTGTCCCTTCAGTTTTGATGTCAAATAGACAAGCGTTTGTTAAATCCATAGATATTTTTAAATTCGTTCCAGGGGCAAAGCTAGAATAGGTGTCACTGCTAGAAATATAGGTACCTTCAATGCCATTTATATTCATATAGATCAATGCTTCATCACCTAGTTGTTCAGTAATTTTAACGATAGCAGAGATGTTTTGTTCTTTATAATTTATGTTTTCACTAGGTACAATAGCTTTAGGACGAATACCTAGTGTGACATATTGATTATAATAGGTGCATGGGATTTTATCGCCGATATTTTGTGGAAGGTATAATTTAATTTTGTCATTAAATTCTACAAAGTATCTATTGTCTTCTTTTGTTAATTTTACTTTGAAGAAATTCATTTGAGGTGTTCCGATAAATCCAGCGACAAATTTATTAATTGGATGGAGGAATAATTCTTTTGGAGAAGCGACTTGTTGAATTATACCTTCTTTTAAAACAACAATTTTTGTTCCCATTGTCATAGCTTCTATTTGATCATGAGTAACATAGATAAAAATAGTTTGTAAATCATTATGTAGTGTGGATATTTCTGTTCTCATCTGTGCTCTCATTTTAGCATCAAGATTTGATAAAGGTTCATCTAGTAAGAAAGCGGAAGGATTTCTAACCATCGATCTCCCTAATGCAACTCTTTGTCTTTGACCTCCAGATAGATTAGCTGGTTTTCTATCTAGATATTCATATAAATTGATTTTTTTGGCAATTTCTTCAACAATTTCATTGATTTCTTTTTTTCTTTCTTTTCTATATTTTAAGCTGAAAAATTTAGAAAATGGAATTTTCTTACTGATATTTAAAGGAAAAGCAATATTTTGTCGCACTGTTAAATTTGGATAAAGAGCATAGTTTTGAAAAACCATAGCAATATTTCTATTCATAGGAATTACGTCATTCATCAATTTATCGTTGATATATAATTCTCCATCAGTAATTTCTTCTAGACCGGCAATCATTCTTAAAACTGTGGATTTTCCACATCCAGAAGGACCGACAAAAACAACAAATTCTTTATCATATATATCAAGCGAAAAATCTTTAACAGCTTCTACACCATTTGAATATACTTTCTTTATATGTTTCAAAACAATTTTAGGTTTGTTATCTTCATTGAGATTATTGACAATTTCTATTATTTCTTCAAAATTTTTTATTGGATATGTTGTTTTACTATATTCGCTTGCTTCTAGAAGTCCGATAGTTTTGAATCCTCCTCTTGTTCCAGATTCAATACCAGCTATTGCATCTTCTACCACTAATGCTTCGCTAGGTTTTAAGCCAAGTATTTCACTGGCTTTAAGAAAAACTTCAGGATGAGGTTTGGAATGATTTATCATATTTCCATCGACGATTACATCGAATAAAGAAGTTAAACCAACTTTGTTTAAAATTAATTTGGTATTTTTACTCGAAGAACCAATTGCTAGTTTTAAGCCTTTTTTCTTTAATTCATGAAGGGTTGAAATAACGTTTCTTGAAACCGATTCAATATTTAACTGTTCTAATAAATTAATATAAATCTCATTTTTTTGATTTGCTAAATTTATTTTTTCAGAATCTGTATATTCTTTATTACTACGTTCGAGGACAATATTTAAAGAATCCATTCTGGAAACACCTCTAAGGCGATTGTTGATTTTTTCATCAAAATAGATGCCTTCTTGATCAGCGATTTGTTTCCAAGCTAAATAATGAAATTTGTCGGTGGATAAGATAACACCATCAAGATCGAATATAATGCCTTTTATCATATAATTTCCTCCAATTTATATTGTTTATTTTGATAAGCTTCTAAATAATAAGATTTATTTTTATATTTAAATTTTAAACTAATTTTCCTAATTTTTTTCGGAATATTTAAATTAATAGATATATCATCATCTTTAAATGACATTCCTAATATTCCGTATATAAGAACCATATAGGCACCACCATTACTAGCTGGATGAGTACCGCCAATATATATACCACCTGCAAACATTTTTTGGTCGGTACCAAGATCTATGGAACTAGATTTTAAGAACATTTCGTAAGCAGTTTTATATTCTTTAATAGTAAAACCTAAAATTCCATACATTGAACTAGAGAGGCTAGATCCGTGCTCTGTATATGGATAATAAAAATCATAGTTAGCTTTTTTTATATCGAAACTAAAATAATCACGAAAAAGAGAAATCAAGGCAACTACATCAGATTGTTTGATAACTCTAGTAGGATAAGCAACGCCATTCTCTGTTCCCCAATATTCATTTTTAAATTTTAATCTAGAACGAACGATTTCGACCGATGTATCTTCTAAATTAAAATAGTTAGAAAATTGTTCGATTATTTTTTGATCATTTGGTTGAGGTAAATATAATTTATTTGTAAAATCTTCAATTTCTTTTATTAAAGGAGAATTTTTTTCAAATTTTAATAAATATTTTAGAGTTATTTTACATGCATAATAAGCCATATAATTGGTAAAAGCATTGTCATTAACTCTTTCATGATATTCATCTGGACCAATTACATCGTTTAAATGATATACACCATCAATTTCATTTTTATAACTTATAAAAAATGTTGCAACTTCTTTCATCACATCGAGTGCACCAGAAAAAAGAATGGAGATATCATCAGTCATTTTTATATATTGTTCAATTGAATAAACTATATCGGCAGAAATATGAATTTGTTTTTCGTTAAAATAAGTTCTTATAGGTTTATTTGTTAAAGGATCAGTAACATTATATTTTGAACAGGCTTCAAGTCCAGTATCTTGGCTTTCCCAAGCATAGAAAGCTCCTTCATAACCAAATTCTTGAGCTTTCTTTTTTGCTCCTTCTAGTGTGTTGATTCTATATAAAATTAGATTTCTACTAATTTCTGGATCAACCATGTTGTAAAAAGGCTCTAAAAATATTTCTGTATCCCAAAATATGGCACCTTTATATGTTTGACCGGAAACTCCTCTAGCAGGAATAGAAGTGCAATAATTTTTATTCCCCAATATTAAAAGATGATAGATGCTATAGCGTAAAAGAAAATCAGCTTTATTATCGCCAACTATACTAACATTGGCATAGTTCCATTTGTTGGAAAAGGAATCTATATGGTCTTTTTTAGCTAAAACATATTCTTTTTTTGAAAATGAAAAATTTGAAAAATCGCAATTTTCATATATATGTTGTGAAACATATAGTTCTATATTTTTATCTTTTTTTCCTTCTAAAATTAAATGAAAGAATCCATTTTTATAGGTGAAATGAATATTTTTTGGGAAAATATAGCAAGATTTAGTTCTTAAAACTTTACCTTCGTTAGTTAGACCTTCAAAATATAAATATTGTCCTTTTCTATATATTTTTTTCTTTATAAAATGTGGGCCGTTTATTTCATAAATATTTAAATCAGTACCAATTTTAATCTTTATAGTCTCATCTTTTTTAAAGCGAATTGAATATTTCATCATCAAAAGATTATCGGTACAAGAAGAAATAAATTTCTCACTTTGAATAATTAAATCTGAAAATTCAGTTTTTCGTGAAACAATAGCATTTTTTAAATTTAATTTTTGCTCATGGTTAATAGGAGAATTGAATACTGTATGATTTTTTATTTCGACGTAAAAGGCGTTTGGTGCATTGAGACTTTCACGCCATTTATCCTGAAATTTATCATAGAATCCAACTACATTTAAGCCTACCAAATGTTTGCTTTTAAATTCTTCGAGTGTTCCACGATAACCTAAATGTCCGTTTCCGATTAGAAACATATTTCCATAAGATATGATATTTTTTTTATCAAATCCTATTTTTTTTAAAGACCACTTCATATCTTATCTTTCTATTGTTAGGAAATCTTTTATAGTGTATTCCTTGTCATAAATTTTCAATTTGACAGGATCACCTTCAATGATTAATTTTGTTTCTTTATCAGTAACTTTGATATTAATTATCGTTCCATGATAAGTTATTTTAAACGAATAAGATTTCCAATTTGGAAGAATAGATGGATTTAAAATTAATTCACTTTTATCACTTCTTAATCCTCCAAAACCATAGACAATATTCATCCAAGCGGCAGCAATACTTGTCATATGAATTCCTTCAAGGGTATTGCAGTTATAATCATCAAGATCTAATCTTGTCGCAAAGTTAAAGAATTTGATTGCATCATCGTATTTTTTTAATTCGCTAGCAAATATTGAATGAATAGATGGACTTAAACTTGATTCATGGATGCAACGAGGTTCGTAATATTCATAATTACATTTTTTTTGGTCAAATGTAAAATCTTGATTAAACAAAAACATGAACATTAAAACATCGGGTTGTTTAATCATATCGTTTCTGTAAATTCGATCATAAGACCAATGGGAATATAATGGAAAATCTGAAGTTGGAATTTTATTTATATCGATATGGGGAAGAGAAAAGAATCCTTCATGTTGTTCAAATACATGTGTTTTTTTATTATAAAGAATTATCATTTTGTTGCTTGCATCATGAATTGAATTAAAAAATGATTCATCGATATCACATTTTTTCAAAAGAGCAGAAAAATCATAATTTTTGCTTTTATAAAGCTCTAAAAGATAATCAAAAGCTTTTTTAGCCATGAAATTAGTATATGTATTATTATTTACCATCATTTCAAATTCATCAGGCCCCATAACTCCATAAAATCCAAATCCACTATGATCTTGATTATATTGGCCACGACTTAATAAAAATTTACAAATTTCTATAAGCATTTCAATTCCATAATTTTGCATGAATTGCTTATCATTATAAAGATTCATATAATGATAAATTGCATAGAAAACCCCTGTTGATGGTTGAAATTGTAAAGATGCATGTTGCCATAAATTACATCCTTCTTTACCATTTCTTGTTGCTACAGGATAACAAGCACCTCTGCAATCAAGTTCTTTGGCTCTTTCTCTGGCTTCATTTAAAGTATTGTAGCGGAACATGAGTAAATTCTTACTAGCTTCTTTATTTGAAAATAAATAGTATGGTAAACAATATGTTTCACTATCCCAAAAAGCGTGACCAGAATATGCTTCTCCAGTTAAACCTTTAGCACCGATATTATTATCTTTTTCATAACCGTGATAGGTCTGCTCAAGCTGGAATATACAATAGCGAATTCCTTGTTGATCTTTATCATCACCTTCGATGATTATATCTGATTTATTCCAGATATTTTTAAAGTAATTAGTATTTTCTAAAAGAGAATTATCAAAGCCTTTTATTTTTAAATTTTTAACTTCATCCTTAGCTTTATATAGTAATTCTTCATCAGAAATTTTGTTAAATTTATCGACAATATTGATAACATATCTTGTAAATTCTGAAGTCTTTTTAGTTGAAACAAAATTGTATTTTACGCTGACATAACGATCAGAGGTGTTTTTTTCAACTGGTTCACATGGACTATCAATAATTTCCGCTGAAATTAATTTTTGTTTAGTAGTTAAAGTTTCGGCTTCAAGTCCATAAATATTTTCATCAATGAATTCATATTTTTTTTTCCAATAGCAATCAGAATTCCAGTGTAAAATTGTATTATCTAAATCCATTTTTAGTGTTACTGGAATATTTGTATTAGAAGAAAAAGTGATTTTTTGTAAAAATTGATGACAATATGTCATATTTAGTAATCGTTCAAATTTGATTTTTAATTCACCAAGATGAGTAATCCAAGTAAATGAACGAGTATAAAGTCCATTTTTAAAATCTAATTCTCGATAAAAATCTTTGAAATTTGAAATATTTAAATCAAGTACTTCATCATCGACAATTATTGAACATTTAACCCAATTTATTGAATTTATTGTAAAATGTGTTCTTTTGACTATGCCTTTATAGGCATTTGGAGTTTCTTCAAGAGCATAATCATAGATTCCATTAAAATAACTTCCGATAAGTTTTTTTCCCGAATAGCCTTCTTCAAAAAAACCTCGAATACCAGAATACTCGTTGCCTAAGGAAAATAGACTTTCTGAAACTTGATCTCTATCTCGATGAAATCCTTTTTCTATAATTTTATATGGATCAACTTCTAAATAAGTATATGATTTTTTTGGCATAGTGTTACTCCTTCATACCTGAGTTTTGAGCAGAGCCCATAATCTGTTTTTGGAAAATAATAAAGATGAGAATTTGTGGAACAATCGATAATACTAATAGCATCAGCATTTCTGAAGCGTCGATTGTTGTTGAAGAAGAAAGACGATAAATAGCAACCATAACTGTATGCATGCTTTCATCTTGCAACACTAAATAAGGTAATAAAAAGTCAGAATAAGCAGCAGTCATAGTGAAAATTGCAACAACCCCTATTATAGATTTACTTATTGGAAGGACGACTTTAAAAAATATTTTAAAATCATTAAGACCATCAATTCTTGCTGCTTCAATTAAAGAAGAAGGAAGTTTTTCAAAATAATCTTTAAAAAGCAAATAATAATAGGCATTTGCACCAAAAGTTAGCCATAATGGAGCGTAGGAATTTATCATTCCAGCTGAAGTAATCTGCTTGATTAATGGTAAAATAGCTAATGCTGATGGAATCATATAGCTCAGAAGAATTAATTTATTAACAATCTTGTAGCCTGCAGGTTTTAAAATCCCAGTAGCGTAGGCTAAAAGTCCATTAAAAATTGTTGAACAGACAACTGCACCTAAAACCACAATAATTGTATTTAAATAATATCTGCCGAAATCTAGTTTATTCCAAAGATTAATAAGCTTCATTATGTCAAATGATTTTGGAAATAGATGATAATCTGTGGAATTAATTTCATTGACGGTTTTAAAAGAAGTAATAAGCAACCATAAAATCGGAATAATAGCTGTTAAGGAAAACATTATTAATAGAAAAATAATTATTCCATAAATGATTTTAAAACTAGTTTTTTTATAATCGGAAAAGTTGAAAAAACCTTCTGTTTTATCCTTTAAATGCGCTTTTTGTTTTTTCATTTTCCGCTCTCCTTTTTATTTAGATATTTTGTTAGAGCAAAATAAATAAGAGTAAAAACTAAAATAATTAAAGCCAAAAATACACTTGTAGCTGCAGCTTTAGCATATTCTAAATCTTGGAAAGCATAAAGATAAGCCTGAAGCATCAAAGTCATGGAAGAGTTGCCTGGTCCTCCTTTTGAACCGATAACTAAAGGTTCGTAGAAAACCTGGAAAACTGAAATGATTTGTAAGATAAATAAAGTTAAAAGAGTATTTTTCATCTGTGGTAAAGTAACTTTTAATAATCTTTGAAAGCTATTAGCACCATCGATTCGACTGGCTTCATATAACGAAACATCAATCTGTTGGAAATTTGAAAGATAAATCAAAGCTGTGCCTCCAGCACCTTTCCATGTCATGGCTAGAACTATTAAAGGAATGACCCAATTTGGATCTCCTGCCCATGCTAGTGGGTCATCTTTGCGATTGAATATTATGTTTAAAATAGAATAAGAATCAGAGCCGTAGATATTTTTGAATAAAAAGACAACAGCAATACCTGATATCATACAAGGTATATATAAACAAACACGGAATAAACCTTTAGCATGAATGCATTCATTTAAGAGAAATCCCATCAGAATAGGAGCAAAATAACCAATAATTATCGACCAAAGGATATAGACAAAGGTATTTTTTAATGCGGCAAGAAAAGCTTCATCTTCAAAGATTGCCTTATAGTTTTCTAAAAAAACAAATTCACTGAAAGAATAGTCATTGAAAAAGGATAGAATTATATTTTTACATAATGGTAGCCAAACAAAGAATATAAATAGAGCAAGGCTTGGTATCATTATTAACCATCCGACCATATTTTTCCGAAAAAATGCTTTTAAATTAAATTTTTTCTTTACATTTTTCATAATTATTTATTGATGTTTTTATCAAGATATTTTTGCATATTTGCGTTAGCAGTAGTCAATAAAGCGAGTGGATTTGCTGTATCTGGATGTAAGAACACTTCTTGTATAGCAGAATCTAAAAATCCATACATTTCTTGAGCTCCATATGTTACTTCACTATGCTTATTTTTAGAAATTTCATTGAAAAATTCTTCGTAATTTTCCATTTTTACGCTGACATATTTATCTTCTAAAGTTTTAGCATAGGATACATATTCTTCGTTGATCCACGGCTTAATTGTTGGAAGTATTGGTTGACCTTTTTCTTGAGCAACTATATTTCCTTGTTCCATGGCTGCTTTTGAGATTTCAGAGACGTCAGGTGTACGACCAATATATTCAAAGAATTTTAAAACACCTTCTACTTGTTCATCGGTAGCTGAAGCTTTAAATACGTAAGGAGTTCCGCCATATAAAGAGTAATGATGAATATTATCACCAGTTGGCATTGGAACAAATGCTAAGTCATCCATGTTGACATTTCCGTTGATTTTGGCTAGTTGTAAAACATCACTTCCTACAATTGCCATAGCAACTTTTGATTCAATGGAATTGAACCATTCATTATAGGTAACATTTGGATTTTTGACTAACAAATCTTCGCTTTTCATCTTTTGAATCCAAGAAAGAGCATCAACTGATTCTTGGCAATTTAAATTTGAAATCCATTTGCCTTCTTCATTTTGATATTGTAAATTGGCTCCATAATTCCAGGCGATATTTGAAAATTGCCAGCCACCTTCTTTATTTGAGGAACATATAAGAATACCTTTTTTCTCATCGTTTTCAGCTACGACCTTTGACCATTCATATATTTCTTCAAAAGTAGTTGGATAAGCTAGAGTTCCATCATCGTTATATATTTTGTAACTTCCTTTTCCATCTTCCTCAAGAAGACCATTTTCTCCTAAAGTTTTAATGTTGAGAAGTAAACCTAAACCATATCCATCACGAGGAATTCCGTAAATTTTATCGTCAAAAGTTAAAGCTTCTTTCATATTGGAATCCATTTTTTGATCCCAACCTAAATTTTTTAGTTGTTTGTCGATAGAACGTATATATTTTTTTTGAACTAATTTACTCGGTTCGGTAAACCAAGTTTGAAAAACAGTTGGAAGAGAGTCGGTTTCATATTTAGATCCAACTGTATCGGTTGCATATGTATATGGAGAAGCGACGATTTCATATTCAGGATAATCTTTTTCAAAGTTTTCTTTCCATGTTTTATACATAGCTACATCTTTTGTTTCAGTAGATTCTGGCCAAAAGCCAATAGTAAGCTTTATTTTTCCGTTGCCTTTATTTATACAGCCAGTGGCTAATGATAAACAAGGTAAGCTTGCTAATATTATTTTGAATAACTTATTTTTCATAGGGACTCCTTCCAAAAAGATTTCACCCATAAAGAATTTCTTTATGGGTGAAGATATAAATTAATATAATGATTACAAAGTAGGATTTTCAACGTAACTTGCTAAAAGCATGCTATAAGGATAATGCTCATAAATAACTTTAGCACCTTCAACTTTAAGATCACCTGTACATGTTGGGTCTCCACTATGTAAGTGTAATGAGAAAGGCTTATCGAGTGTTAATCCAGTTGCTTTAAGATCGATTTTAATTGTTAATCCTTCCGTTGGAATAACAGTATTTGGTTCGATGACATTTCCTTCATCGTCCTTGATTACATTTTGATTAAAGAAGTATAATGCAGCATCTGCTCCTTCAAATCTTAAAGATGCAAGTGTTCCACCATTAGTTGAACTCAAGGTTAATTCTAAATATTTTGCATCGGCTTTGATATCTCCACCACCTAAATAAGCATAATCAGCTAAAGAGCTAGAAGAACCATTATATCCACCTAATGTTTCAGAATAATCAACTAAATTATAGGAGAACATTTCATAAATTGTTGCTGTTCCTTGTTCTCCATCTCCACCGGTATGAAGATGCATAGTTTCAGCAGCTGGAGTTATACCACTTGCTAGTAAATCGATAACAATGGATGTTTTTTCTTCTGGAATGATAGTTTCACCAGTTATTTTAGTACCATCTTTTAAAACCCATGGATTATCTTTGCAGAAATACATATTTCCATTGAATTCGAGTCGGAATGAATTGAAAGTTGCAACGCCATCCCCTTTAATTGTGAATTCAACAAAACGAGTTTTTTCAGTGACAGCAGTATTTAAAGCATAGGTATATCCACTTAAATTGAGAGTTTTTTCTTCGCAATATCCAGAAGCTTTTTCTAAGTTTAAATATTCGCCAGCGAAAAAGATAGAATCGATTTTCAATGTTCCAGTTCCAGTATAATAGATATTGAGAATATCTTTCATATCACCTAATCCACTTAAGGATAAATCAATGATATAGAATGCATATCCATCAGAATCAACATATGGGTATTCTTCTAAGCTTGTTGGAATGGTTTTTAATCCTTCGGCAGCATACCAATTAGGTGCGTAAATAGCATCTCCACCATTGCTAGATTGAATTCTTAATCCATTGAGGTCTCCACCATCAACTTTCATGGACATGACAAGATATTTTTCGTTTGTTCGGGCGTTTTTACTTCCTTCATTTACTTGGGTGTAATTTTCGGTTTGACTAAAGACTAAAGCATCGCCATCGATTGTTACATCATCTACACCTGAGTAACATACTGAGTAATTTAAACCTGCTCCAGTAACTTTTTCATTGAGTGTTGATTCATTATAATCAGTATCAATTTTGGCTTGTGTTCTTGAGAATGAATCGAAGATAACAGCATTAGCGGTATCGATTAATGGATATGAAGTAGCAGCTTCTTTTTCTTTTAATGAAGAGAGGAATACTGCAGAAATATTAATTTCAGAAGTACTTTGAATGACAAATCCTTTTAAACCTTCTAAAGAAAGTCCGGATTTTTCTAAATTAATAGCCAAGTTATAATAGGCACCATTAACAGCATTTACTATATTTTCACCATCTTTATTTTTTAAGTCTTTCCAATTGACGGCGGTTCCAATTCCGCTTTCAGTGACTGGTGAAATAGATGTTCCTGTTGTGTCTCCTAAAATATTTAGGACTACTTCAGTGTTATCAGCTAAATCAAATTCAGGAGTTTGATATGTTTGATTATCTTTTAAATTAACACCTTTTGTAACAATGAAACCTTTAGAACCTCTCCACCAACATGTTTGGTCGGCTTTATTGACATTGGTTCTATTAAAGTCATCGAGAACGGTTTTTTCACCTGCTAAAGATATGGAAACTTCTTCAATTTCAAGTACGGCAGAGCATTCACCTTTAGCATAAAGATGGAATCCTAAAATTTTAGATAAAACATTGACATCTGAAGGATCACTTGTCCCTTTTAATGTATATTTTGTATCGGCATCTTCAATGGAATAATTTGGTGAAATGCAAACATCAACAAATTCATTTCCTAATTCTGGGAGAGCATCTCCATCATCATTTAGTGCTTTATCTAAGCTGATTTCATAGACATTGAAAGCATCATCACCGCGAAGAGCTAATACTAAATTTGAATAATCTAATTTACCTTCAGTAACTCTCATGCGGAAGTTGATTGTGGAATATGTTTCAATTTGATAATTTCCAGTAGCCATTTTATAGATAGATGCATCATCATTACTAGGGAATGATTCAGTTTGACTATCAACAAGAACTTTTAAATAAGATTTGTCAATCTTTTTTCCAGTTGTTTCACCGACAAATGAATCGGAAGAAAAATCGTTGACCATGGTATCAAATTGTGATTTATAATCTCTTAATACTGCACCATCGGCAAGTTCTGTCACAAAATCCTTGCGATGTTCGATTGTCGAAGATGAAGAAGAACTTGGAGTGACTGTTGAAGAAGATGATGAAGAAGGAGTGGTGATAGAAGAAGATGGAGAAGTACTAGGAGAAGTAGAAGGAGTTGTAGGATTACAAGAAGTGATGAACGAAACTGCTAAAAGAGATGTTAATAGAAGTTTAGCTTTTTTCATATACAATATATTTTCCTTTCTTTGGTTATTCACCGTATACGCTAAATTCAGATAATTGGGCGTTATAACCACCCTTTGTGTCGTTGGAAGAGATGATAAGTTTTATAAATCTAACCTTTTCAGGATTGATTTTTACGATATTTCTATTTCCTGTTGTAGGATCGAATAAATAATCTGTTGCTGGAACAAGTGTTTTGAAATTGACTTTTTCTTTATCATAGGCAAGATTAGAATCTGATCCTAATATTTCAATAGTTTCTGTTCTTGCTTCCCAAAGTAGTGATGGAGGGAGAGATAAAACAAATGTTGTTACGTTATATAAAGCGCCAAGATCAATTACAATTTCAGCTGGTAAATTCTTTGATTCATAATAAGAAGTTCCAGTAGGATCACCATCTACCAATTTTTCAATATTATATACATCGTTATGTTCGGTAGATTCTACTATTGCTTTATTGTATGCAAGTGATGGTTGGTAGAATTGAATTTCAGAAATTTTATAATTTTTTGTGCTTGTTGAAGAAGAACCACGATATAAGCGAAGTTGGATGCCTTTATATTGTTGAGCGGTAATATTGATATCAAATAAATTGTTTTTAGATGGTGACATTTCATAATCTTTAGTTGATGATAAACGAGTATATTTATCATTTATTGAGCCATCTGATTTGATTTTCTTACCCCAAACTTGAACAGAATAAGTTGAGTAGAATTTATTATCTTGATTTCCTAATATCCGAACAACTCCAATGGTTATTAATTCATCAAATTCAATAGTTAGACAAGCAAATTCATTATCTTCATTTTTCCAGTCTTTATTGACCCAAGATGTGTTTAAATCTTTATCATATATATTGATAGCATCATAAGAGTCAGCTGTGAAATCTCCAGATCCATCATCTCCTGGAGTTGTCGTTTTTGTACCAGCACCATGGGTTGCATTAATAGTACCTTTAATAGAACTTGGTACACCAATATAAGGAGCTTCGCTTTGTGATATGGCGAAATCAGGAACTAGCATGCCATCTTGAGATATGTTTTTTATTTCAGTTTTAGAGATTTCGAAATTTTGTAAATCTAAGGTATATGGCAAATAAATTTTTGAACCTAATACTTCGTTTTTACTTTCATATGTTATATTGCTGACAAAACTATTATCGGCAATTTTAAATTCACTGAGATTTTGTATTTTATTATTATTTATTTCTACATCTTTTATGGAAACATTTTTAATACTCGATTCTTGAGATTCTCCCATAATTCGTGAAATAATTGTATCTTTTAAGTTGTAAATTTTAATATTTTCAATGTTGATTGTATCAACTGTCCCTCGAATTCCTTCTGATTTTGTCCAATCGATATTATATGCAATGGTGAAATCAAATAAGAAATCGTTTAATCCATCTTGCTGATTATCACCAAGCATTGATCCATCTTCAATTGTTATATTTTTATATGTAACGTTTGAAATATTAGCATCATCGCAGTTATGAAGCGATATAGCTGCTTTATGATAATTATGGAAAATTGTAATATCTTCAAAAGTAATATCATTCATAGTAGGACCATAGGTTTCATAACCTACTTCCATAGATTGGGCTAAATCTGTCCAGACATAACAACCTTTAAACTTTACGTTGTTAGTTGAACCACGATCGACATTTTTTACGACCAATGAATCATCCCAAGTACGAATAAAACCACCATTGACAAGAACATTTTCACAAGATTGAACTGAAATTCCATCACCATTTTGTCTAGCAGAAATAATTTTTACATTATTTAAAACTACATCTTTGGATTTATATAAAGCGATTGTCCATCCAGCAGGATCAAGGAAAGTTAAATCTTCTATTTTGATGTTTTTAGAAGAACGAATTTCAATAGGAATCGTGTATTGAGATACTGAAAGACGATCGTAGATGCTTCCAGAGATAATACCACGTCCTCGAATTGTGATATTTTCCAATCCTTCAGTTCTAATTTGACCATATACATAGGCACCACCGGCCAAATAAATAGTAGAATTACTTTTTACTGGAATTGCATCTGCTTTATAAACACCAGGCCCGATATAAATTATTGAATCATCATTTTTAGCATCTTCAGCTGTAATAGGATTTTTTTCAAGCTCAGAAGCAAATAAATGAATAGCATTTTCTTCTTCACCATTATATTCAACAACATAATTATCAGGATACTCGAGATTAAAAGAAATTGTATCTCCTTGAATAAGAGGTTCGATACCATATACTTGAGGAGAAATTTTAACCGAAGAAATATCTTTGTTTTCTACTTTGATTTTTACATTGACTTTACCCTCAAAGTCAAATATTGATAAAGGAGCATAAGTATCTGGAACATTCCAAGAAAATATGCGATCATGATTTACCCGAGTTTTATAAACGAATAAATCTTTATCTGCAACAGAAATTTTTACTCCACTATATTGATCAAGAAATTCTGGACCATCATAGGTGACCAAGGTTGTAGCTGTTACTTTTCGGGCATCTTTTTCAAAATTATTTTCATTATAATATTGAGAATTTGATGGTGAAGTGCTTGGGTTAATCGGTTGACTAGAGGCATTTTGGGCTTGACATCCTGTTAAAACTAGTAAACCGGCCGTTAAAAAGCATATAAATGACTTTTTATTGAGGAACATTTTACTTTTTCTCCTTCCTACAACAACATTATACACCTTGTTTTTAAAAATGAAAGGGTTTTCATTAAAAAATGTTAATCGGTTAACTAAAAAAGATAGCGCTTGCAAAAAATATCAAATAAAAAAGGGTAAATAATTACCCTCAATTAATTTAATTTTTTAACTGTATCTCTTTCTACTAATTTTGCTCCTAAATTTACCATGGAAAAAGAATTATTTGAATTGTCGATATTTTCAATAATTGTTTTAGCAGCAAGTTGTCCTTTAAGGCGAATATCTTGTGACATTGTAGTGAGACTTGGAAATAGATATTTATCATCTTGAATATCATCAAAACCGATGACTGATAATTCTTCTGGAATTTTTTTACCTAATTCACAATATGTTCGAATTATACCTATTCCTATAATATCACCTGAACAGCAAATGGCTGTTATATTATTTCTTTGAATAATTTTTTTAGCAATTTCGCAACCAGAATCAAATGTTGCATATCCAGAAAAGAGAAAATCATCTTGATACTCGACATGATTATCTTCTAGAGCCCGACGATATCCTAAATAGCGGTGATAATCGACAAGCGATTTATCAATAGCTCCTGCAAATCCAATTTTTGTATGACCATTTTTAATCATAAAATTTGTCGCCTCATACATTCCACCTTCATCATCGACCCGGATATTATGAAATTCATTGGCGTATTCTTCATAGACATCGATTAAGACAATTGGAATATTGAGTTCTTTAATGCTTTCGTAAACTGTACGAGGATATTTTCCAAGCATTATAACTCCATCTAATCTTCTTGAACGTGCCCATGACTTAAAATCATTTTTGTTTTCTTGACAACCAATGACTATATCATAATCGAATTTTGCAATTCCAAGTTCTAATCCAGAAATAAATTCAACGTAGAATGGATTTTCAACAATTTGGCTAGAAGAGTCATCAATAGGTAAACATAAACCGATAAGATGCGAGCGTCCAGTTGATAAAGTACGTGCCATTGTATCTGGCACATAACCTAATTCATCGATTGCTTTGAATATTTTCTGCTTCGTTTCTAGAGATATTTTTTTCTTACCATTGATGGCATAACTAACTGTAGCAGGAGAAACTCCAACATATTTCGCGATGTCATAAATACTTATTTTTTTTGACATATTATCACCTGTAAATTACTATAGCACAAAATTAGTTAACAGGTTAACTTTTTTATTGATTTTGTTAAACAAAGATTTTTAATCTGAAAAAAGATATTTGATTTTGTATTTTTTAATAAGTTTATACATATTTATTAAATACTTTAAAAAAATAAAAAATGAAAAGTAAACTTTAAAATAAGAGTAATAGATATTAATTTTATTATAAAAAGGTGCTATAATTTTGACGTTATAGAAAGAGATTTAATATGAAAGCATCTAAAATGTTAATTGCTACAATGAAGGAAGCTCCACAAGAGGCAAAAATTGCTAGCCATATATTATTACTTCGAGGAGGATTCATTAAAAATTTAGTTTCTGGCGTATATAACTATTTGCCAATGGGACTAAGGGTTTTAAATAAAATAGAAAAAGTTATTCGTGAAGAAATGGATAATGCTGGTGGACAAGAAATTTTATCTTCTGCCATGCAGCCAAAAGAATTGTGGGTAGAATCAGGAAGATGGTTTAAATATGGTCCTGAATTATTCCGCTTTAAAGATAGACATGAAAATGAATTTTGTTTAGGCCCAACTCATGAAGAAGTTTTTACTAGTGTTGCCCGTGATCTTATTAGATCAAGCAAACAATTACCAATGAATATTTATCAAATTCAGACTAAATATAGAGATGAAGCAAGACCTCGTTTTGGTTTGATGCGCGGTAGAGAATTTATTATGAAAGATGCTTATTCCTTTGATAAAGATGAAGAAGGATTAGAAGAGTCTTATAAGACAATGTATGAAACATATAATAAGATTTTCTCTCGTTTAGGTTTAAAGTTCCGCCCTGTTTTAGCAGATACTGGTGCAATTGGAGGAAATGGCTCTCATCAATTTATGGCTTTTTCTAAAGCAGGAGAATCAGATATAGTTTATTGTGAATCTTGTGGATATGCTGCTGATGTTGAAAAGGCAAATGCTGTTCCAGAAAAAATGGAAGATGAAGAACTTTTAGGAATCGAAGAAGTAGAAACACCTAATAAAAGAACAATAGATGAAGTTGCCGAATATTTAAATGTTTCACCTAAGAAATTGATAAAATCAGTTGTTTACAAAGATACAGAAAAAAAAGAGATTGTTATTGCCTGTGTAAGAGGTGATAGAGAAGTCAATGAGATTAAACTTGTTAACGCCATGAATACCGCTGAGGCATTTTTAACTTTTGCTACCGAAGATGAAATTAAATCACTAGGAACAGTTCATGGATTTGTTGGCCCACAAAATATGAAATGCCGTATCTTCATCGATAATGAAGTTGCTAATATGAAAAATGCCATAACTGGTGCAAATAAATATGGATATCATTTAAAAAATGTCAATTATGGTCGTGATTTTCAAGGTACTGTTTTGGATTTAAGAAAAGCTATAGATGGTGACTTATGTCCAGTCTGCCATAATAAAATGATTATGGAAAGAGGAATTGAAGTTGGTCAAATATTTAAGCTTGGAACTAAATATTCTAAATCAATGAATTGTACATATACAAATTCTGATGGAAAAAATATACCAATGGTTATGGGATGTTATGGAATAGGTGTTACTAGAACAATGTCAGCCATAGTTGAACAATTTCATGATGATTTCGGTATAAAATGGCCGATGATTGTTGCTCCATATCATGCTGTTTGCTGCCCTGTTGTTTATAAAGATGAATCTCAAAAAGAATTAGCAAATAAGCTTTATGAAGATCTTTTAAAAGAACATGTTGAAGTTATATTAGATGATAGAGATGCTCGTTTAGGATTTAAACTTGCAGATTGGGAATTAATCGGTATACCTTATGTTATCATCATTGGTAAAAAAGCTTCAGAAGGCATTGTCGAATTAAAAGATCGTCAAACTAATGAAAAGAAAGAAATGTCTTATCAAGAAGCTTTAAATATTATTGTTAAAGCAGTAAAAAATATTAAGTAAAAAAATATCCAGGGAAATAAACACTTGAAGAAGCTGTTTATTTCCTGGATTTTTTTATATAGTCATAAATGAATCAACAGATAAAGTTCCTTCAAGAACCTCTATT
>ULKB01002289.1_pt1 | contig 25650 bp, 36 predicted proteins | sample 1951031 | NCBI WGS metagenome assembly ULKB01 (sample SAMEA4835488, study PRJEB28245) | human gut metagenome | biome: gut microbiome; material: fecal sample | place: Denmark | collected 2008
AAAGTCATATTATCTATTGGTACTTTCATACTATTTACTTATTTAGCCCATTCGGACTTAGGTATACAATTCATTGACTTAAACCTGCCGGTCACTTCATTGTGACCGTATGAGTACACATAGCAGATACCTTCTCCGGTAATGTTAACAGTAGATTCTGCACCCACATACAGCTTGCAAACGCTCCCTTTCGGAACATGGAACTCAACCTTTGAAGCAAGCACCATTGTAATTGTACAATCCTGTTCTATTTGCCCATTAAAGTCCACGTACATGCACGAAGTATATCCGTCCTTGCTCCTCTTCCATTTACCGTTTATATAGTCAGAAAACGTCCGTTTCATATACTGAATATCCATACCGAATCCAAAGCTATGAGCATCTGCCAACAGCTCCACACCGTTTGAATCCAACGCCATATCCATTAACGCTTCCTTACTTGTCGCTGCGTCCCATTTATTTTTATACCCAGTGCAAAGACCGAGCATGATGGCATTACGTTTAAAAGCAAGCAAATCACTCATAAAATTGGAAATTTTTTTAGTTCAACTTCTATAAGTTCTTTTATCATCATTACGGCATTGTCTGAATCAGGAATGCTCTTATAAGTCTTTACAGATCGTATAATGTTACGTGCATGAATATGAGAATGCTTTTCTAGCGCACTGTACGATACCCCAAATCGGTCATGCGCAGTCACAAACACAGCCGCTCTCGCCATTCTCTTTACGAACGGTATATTTGTCTTCCCTTCGTATAAAGACAATGGAGATATAGGCGAATATTTGTCCTTACAGAATACTTTATTTACGCAATCGCAGACGATACGTTCAACTTTTTTTACAACGTCCGATTTTAAGAAATCCTCTTTTTCTGACATACTTTTCTATTATTTTCTTTTGGTCTTCATTAAGTATTTCACCCATAACATACATACTGCCAATAGTAGCCTTTCTGAAATCCACTTCCTTTTTCCCACATTTACCCAAATTACAATCTACACCTTTTGAAACATTCGGTATTATCACATGGGTATTTATGCATCCTTTTACGGGTATCGCCTTAAAGCTAAGAAACATATTACCGTTTCTCACCTTAATACACCCTGTTTCTACATCGGGAATAAAAAGCCCCTTTGTCACTTCTCCGGTCTGCTTGTCCTTGAATGACACCCATTTCACACCGGGATGCCGTTCCATCTTTATGTAGATGTGATATACATTGTCCGGGTTATACCTGTCCTTTCTCGGTTTCAGTTCCATCGTCAAACATCTCTTTCGCTTCTTCTGCCATGATAGCCTTCTGTTCAAATTCCGCATTAGCTTTCAAGTCTTCTTCGGGTGGCGTAGTGTTCATAGCTTTATTTAAATCTTTCATCTGACCTTCCATCCACTTCATGTAGTTTTCAGCCTCTTTCTGCGCTTCATTTATGTCAGTAAACACGGTCATAGGCTTCACAAGGTTGGTTTCTGTAAGCACTTTCATACCGTCCAAGAACTCCTTGTTGGTGGAAGTAGTTTCCCCGAACATTTCATTCTCCTTGCCTTTGATGGATTTCTTGAAGTCCACCATATACTTCAACCATGCATAGAGGGATGTTTCATGCGCCACACCGTCCAATCCTACTGCGTATGGAGTAGTGAACACCCGGAATCCTGTGTAGTTCTTAAAACAGGCATATCCTTTCGTGATTACAATCTCAAACGAGCCGAAGTTTTCTCTCTCCAACACATCACTTTTTTTGATGATGAACTCAAATCCTTTTTGTTTCTTGTTCTTTTCCATAATTACAATATTTCTTCGTTTACAACATCAGTAGTTATCGTTTCTCTTAACTCTTTAATTACTACACGTTCATTCGTCTTCTCTGAATTTCGCATGGCAGAACCTGCGGCTTGCAAACATTCCTCTTTTGTGTTGAATTTAGTAGGAGTATCATACCACGTATAAGATGTAAATTGAGGTTCAGACCATTCATACAGGTATTTATTACCGCATTTGGCGATAAAATAGGTTCTTGTTGTATTTTTCATGTTTATTCCTCCACCCTTTCACTCATTTCCTTGACATACTTATCAAACTCGGCTTTCAGACGATTCATTTCATTTTTAGCTTTAACGACTTCCTCTTTGGTGTAATCTTGCTGATTTTCAATTACTACAATACATTGAAGCACCAAGTCTCCATCTCGTTTTTCAAGAATCTCAGAGAACGGTCTGACAAAACAAGAGTTTCTCAATTCTAACCTTGCTTCCTTTCTCGCACACTCGGCACAATATTCGATATAATCTTCATCGCTCATATTGTAATGAGTGATATTATCAACCACACTACTCCAACGGCAAAGTAACCCGTTAGGTTGTCTTGCTATAAATGCGCCCATACCTATTCCTCCGTCTTAGCATTTCTACCTCTCTTCGGTCTGAAAGCCGTCTTGGCATCCTCAACCTCGATAATACACTCTCCCTCATCTTGAATGGTAGCAATGGTTTCGTTCTCTTTTAATTTTTCCTCAATCACAGGAGTAACCGTTTCCTCCGCTTCCTCCACAACAGACTTCCCGAATCTAGGTTTCTCTTGGTTCATGTTCAGCTTCTGCATATCCATTGCGTACTGCAACTGGTACGCCTTGAACTTTTCATCGTCCGAGTCAATGATTTCATCCGCATAGCCAGCATAGTGCATGGCGATAGTTCGTCTGTTTGCTTTCATAGCCATTCCCAACGCTTCTTCATCTACGTACATATACGGATGGATGGAAATAAGCCCATCAATAGGAGAAAGCCGTCCGAATGTCTTCTTGTACTGGATAAGTCCGTCTGCCCTCTGCTCCACAATGGCGTAGGCATTCATGAGGTTCTTTTTTTTGATAAGAGCGATAGCCAATATCCAAGTAAGCCCCAGTTCGGGATTGAACTTCTTTGGCAAGTCTTTCAGCTTGGCGAAAGACAATGCTTCTGATAAGGTCTCTGTTTCTAAAAACATAGCAATATAGAATTTAATTTTATTCGTTAGGAAATTGTTCGTCATATCCGAAGGAATGTCCGTAAACGTTCTTGAACGTAAACGTCACTTCCTTGTATTTCTGTCCGTAAAGGGTGTCGCTTTTAGGCTCTGTGGCTCCTGAAAGGTACATCAGAACCTTTCTCTTTCTCGCTGTATCACGGTAGGCAATCTTGGAACCAGTAATGAAAGCCATAAAGTCACGGTAAGACTTATCATCCTTGGTATCATCCTCCAAGAATATCAATGTCAGTTTTATAGTTGTCTGCTTGTATGCCGGTGTGCTGGAAACATACACTTCAGCCTTGCTTGTCTCGGCAAAATCCTCTGCATACATATTTGTAGGCTCTCCATACGAATTAAGGCCTGTACATTCTTTATACCTCAAACCGAGAAAATCTGTTTCCAAGTCTTTCCAACCGGCACCAAGCTCACCGTAACGCATCATATAAAACTTATAGTCATTCATATTATAATATTATAATACACGCAAATATAATTAATTAAATTCATATATTAAAGCTTTACTTTAATATTTATCACTATGATATATTTAAATCCGTTTCAACATTAAGTTTTTAATCTTAAAAGTAAAAGAATACTTGAAGTATGCCTTGTATTGCATAGTACTACATCATTGCATATTAGACATACCCTATATAAATAAAGGAAAAATGTCTAATCCAAAACCCATAGAAAGAAAGTAACATAAAGAAAGAGTGAGCACAGCGAACACCTCACTCCCTTTGTTTATTTAAATAATCAAAGGGGAATAAAAGCAATCTGAATAGGAAAGCATCAACGTAAAACATGAATATCGATATAATGATAAATAATATTATTTTACATAACAAATTAAGTTGTGTATATGAAAAAATACAACATTGTAAAAGCGTGAAAATTCAGAAAAAAATAAAAAAAATCGGGAGAGGGCGGATGTTTACGGCTGCACTGGCATAGAGGGGGGGGGTATACCTGCAACACATTGCAACGCTCGTTTGATTCGTTGTATACGGCTTTAATAAGGGAGATATAGGGCAAATAGGTGTAGGCGATACATTGTGAAGATGAAAGCAAAAGGGCTTAATATTGCACTGATTAGGCTTTAATTGTATGTTATTTAACATGCAATATTTTTATGTTTATTTACAAATTTAATAGGTAAATATTTGGTAGAATGGTAACTTTTTTGCACCTTTGTATTGTGAAAAGGAAAGGATATCACATAGTGATAACACAAGATATCCGATTACTTTTCACAAGGGTAAACGTAAAGCGAAGCATGTACGTTGACATCCAAAAGCGTGTTATTAAATGTTGGAATAAAAAGAGAGCCTTAACACGGCAATGTTAAAGCTCTCAAAGGATCGAAATACTAAGGTATCTTGCTTCCATCACACGGAGCAAAGGTACTTCTCTATTCTGATTATTGCAAATATTCTTCCATTTATTTTTTTGGTTTACTGATATTACGATAATATACAGCTATTGAGTGTATAGGCTGTATTGGTATTAGTAGGCTATTAATCACGCTGTAAGTTTGAATTATTAACAATTTAAATATAACAGTTATGAAAGCAATGAATTTCTACACACAAAACGGTTGGGCCGGTTCAAATTATGACAGCAAGTTAAGTACAAAGGAAATCGCCGCAAAAGTTAGGTCTTATGCAAAGAAGAATTTCCCGGGTTTTAAATTCTCTGTTCGCTCTGAATGGAGCATGTACACTGATTCAATGTATATCGAATTAAAATCCGGCCCTTGTGTTCCTTTTGTTGCAGGATCAAGAAGCGCGGAACGTGGTTATATGTCTACAATGTCAACCGTAAAAGGCTGGGAAAATGAGTTAACGCCGGAAATGTTCAAGGTGTTGGACGCTGTTACAACGTATGCAAATTCTTTCCGTTACGATGATAGCGACGGTATGCAAGATTATTACGATACTAATTTTTATTTGAAAATCAAAGTTAGCGACGAATATAAGGTTATAGAGCCGAAGGCAAAGAAAAGCAGCGTTAAGCCTGAAAAGGTTGAGGAAGCCAAAGAAGTGGAAGCCGTGACGGTTGAAGATCTGGAAATGGTGGATTATTCCGAAAAAGCTATTGCGGTGTTTGGCGATACGAAGGCTATCAAAGAGCAATTAAAGGAATTAGGCGGACGCTTTAACCCGGCTTTAAACTACAACGGGGAAAAGCGTGCCGGATGGATATTCAGTAAGAAGAAAGCGGACGAAGTGCGCAACCTGATGGCTTCCGAAAAGGTGGAAGCCGTGGAAGAACTTCCGGCGCTTCCTGAAGAAATATATATCCCGGAATTAGAGGAAGAAACGAAACAACCGGAGAAGTTAGGTAATATCCATTTAACCGAAACGGACAACTTTAACGGCGTGCGCTATTACGATATTGAAGGCGCGGGAATCATAACCAGCGCGAAAGTGCGTGCAGACATACAGCCGGGCGATGTTTTCAACGTATACACAGATAAGGAGCGAAAATATGGTGTAACTTATGACGGTGTAAGCGTGGAAAGCAGTTTAAAAAACGATTTACCCGGTATAATTGAGTTTGATTGCAAACTAGAATCGGGCACGCTTAGTGTTTCATCACATTATACCCCGCTTGCTGAGGGCGTAGAATTTTATGAGAAGAAAGTAAAGGGAAAGCGTTACACCGTCAAGGACAAACCGTTAAATCTTGGATATTACGGAATATTAGATAATTTGGACAACTGTATAATAGAATGCTATCCGACTAAGGAAGAAGCTGAAAAAGAGGCGGAAATACTTAACGGGTTTACGGATGGTAACGGTCGATTAAAGACGGTCATTTAATTAGCTGAATATGGTTTTGTTGGTTTTGTTATTCGGTGCTGTGATATTCATTTCCGGCACCGACAGGGATAAGCTACGCGAATTTATAAACAAAAATGATGAATCAGATAAATAATAATAATATGAATAGCGAAACGATCATAATGCTTAAAAGGGAGTTACAAGCGTATTATAACAATGCGGGTAAAGGCGGTGCATACAGACGTAGAAATATGATACTGTTACGTTGGGACATTCACAAACTGGAAGAATCGAACAAGGTTAACATTGGAATGTGCAAATACAAAATTCAATAAAAATATATTGCCACAATTAGCATAGATACATTGTTGGGGCTTTGCCAACATATCATCTTATGACACCCCGGCAGTAATACGGCTGCCGGGATTGTGGAAAAAGGATATTAAAAACGAATAATTAAATAAAGGAGGAATGACTATGTTTTTTATATGCGTTATTGTGTGGCTCGTAGTGGGTTGCATGAAGGAAATGACAGGAAATAACGGTTTTTAAACCGAATTATCCGCCAAAGGTTTGAAGCCTTGCAAGTGGTGCAAGTTCCACGGGCGGAACTATTACTAACAATTAAATGATTGAATTATGAAACGAATTGCAATTTTGGCTTTATTATCATTAAGCCTATCATCATGTAGTGAATACTTCGATAAACAACATAATGATAATGAACTAAAGAAAAAGTATTCTTTCGCATTAAATTACTATGTTGAAAGATTGTCCGAAACCGGAAATGAAATGGCTAAAATTAGCTATTATAATTGTCCGTTATTTGAATCATATAGAGATAGTGTGAACAAATACACAAGACTTTTAAATGAACTTGATTACTAACATATAAAACAACGAATTATGGGAAAGATTTATGCTTATCACCGCTTTTCAACTGACAAACAAGATGCGCAGAGCCAGATTAATATCATAACAAGATGCGCAGAGTCAAAACACTTAAATATTGACGAAATTATTTCTGATGAAGCAATATGCGGAGCTGTTTCGTACAAAAGAAGAAACCTATCTGAATTGCTTTCAAGACTTGAGGCAGGCGATACGCTGATTATATCAGAGGTTTCGCGTCTTACACGTGGTGGAATAGTCGAACTTAGTGATATTATTTCCAACTTCTTCATGGCAAGAAAAATACGTCTTATAGTCGCCAATGTCGGGCTTGACGTTGATTGTACAGACCTAACCCCTATGACCAAATTGCAGCTTGCAATGATGGCGACATTTGCAGAAATAGAGCGGAATAACATAAAGCAAAGGACAAAGGCGGCACTCTCAGCACGCAAGCAAAAGATAGCGGAAGAAGGCGGATTTTACTCTAAATCGGGCAACTGGTGTACCTCTTTGGGCGGCACAACAACCGGACAGGCAAAAGGCGGTAAAGTGAACGGGGAAAAGAGAAGAAAGGAAGCGATGAACGATGAAAAGAACAATATGATAGCCGCCATGTTGGAAGGCTGCAATACTCCGCAAGACATTGACAAGGTAGTTGAACGATTGAACGCAAGGGGTATTTTGACAAAGACCGGGCTGCCCTTTACCCGAAATCGCCTAACTGCCCTACGGACTAAGATTAATAGACGCACTGAATATATTCAAAGTATGCTTTAAAACATATTTTGTGAAACGAATTACTGATTTATAAACGATATATCAAAAAGTTATGCTATTTTTGTTCCAAATAATTAAGAAGAATATGACAAAATTTGACAAACAAAAGCTGACCGAAATTGTTTTGTATATTCTAAACAAGACAAAAGGATTGGATTATTATCACGTATTCAAAGTGATATATTTTGCAAATATTTCATATCTGGCAAAGTATGGTTTCCGCATGACTACTGATGAATTTTGTGCTTTGCCTGACGGCCCGGTTCCTTCTATTCTATATAACTGCATCAAGAATGATTGTTATTGCGACAAAGAACTTAAGGCCATGATAGACGGAAGCGTATCAAAGGGTGACTGTGATGCGTATTATATGCTGACTGCAAAAAGGGAGGCTGATTTGGATTACCTGTCAAAAGCCGATATCGAGGAAATCGACAAGTCAATAGAAAAAAACGCCTATTTGCCATATGGGGAGTTAAGAGAAAAATCACATGGAGAAGAATGGAACAGAGCTTATAGTAATTCTGGGAAAAAAGTAATGGACGTTTTAGGTATGGCAAAAGACGGAATGGCTACCAACGATATGTTGGATTATATTAAAGAAAATCTTTCCATAGAATCCGCATTATTATGACAAACATAGGAGATCTTCTTGGTGACTTGGGGGACAAGCTCATACAAAACAATATAAAAGTTGGAGATGTTTATATGCTTGCACTTGACGGTAGTAATGGCATAACCCCAAAGAACGGAGACAATACACGTGATAAATTCTTCGTAGTACTTGGCTTTGATGAAAACGGAGATATAATAGGAGGTCTGGTAATAAATTCTAAAATAAACCGTAATCTCCCTGATATTCTGACTGATTATTATTTGCCCATAACGGTAAAACAGTGTCCATTTCTGTTATACGATTCATTTGTCAACTGTACCAATCTTATAAGAGCTAAAAGGGATAAATTCAACAGGAATACTTATAGAGGAAATATCAATAACAAAAGCGAATTGATGAAGCAGATTATTGAGACTGTAAAAGAAAGTCCTACTATAAGTAGAAAAATGCTAAAAGAATTTGGCGTTATCAAATAAGATTTTCCCCACCGAATTATTTTGGTGGGGATTTTTGTGTTATATAGCATATTCTTTTTCTTGACACGAGACTTAATTATTATATATTAGTTTATTAATTTTGCAGCGTTTTAATAAAAAGTTATATAATCATGAAGAAAATTTTGTTTTTACTGGCAATGTTGCCTATGTTGGTGTTTACCGCTTGTTCGGATGATGATGAAAACAGCTTGTCACTGGATAAGTCGGAAATTTCATTGTATTATGAGGATGAGATTAAGTTAATCGCTTCCGATAATGTTACATGGAGTTCAGAGGATGAGTTTGTGGCGAAGGTTAGTAGTAACGGTATTGTTGAAGGCGGTCATGTTGGAAAAACTTTTATTGTAGCTTCCAATGGTGCTGAAACTGTAAAGTGTGCCGTAGAAGTGAAACCGAAATATAATACATTTGTTGAACCTGTGTTGGACTTTGGAGCAAATAAGGCTGATATAAAGGCTAAGGAGAAAAGGGAACTTGTAACTGATAATGCTACGTCCTTGGGATATAAGGATAGTAAGGATGGTGTTGCTATCATATACACATTCAAAAACGGTAAGATGAACGCTTGTGGATTTGGATTGCAATATAAATACACAGATGATATTATGGATTTTCTGTTGGAAAGATATGCTCCTGCTACAATGAATAATGATAAAGACATGTTTATTTTCGTAAACGGTATGTCTGGCAAGTGGGATATGATGGTTGCTCTTACGGTTCAGAGCGGAATGATACAAGTAATGTACGCACCAAAAGACGCTACATCTAAGAGTATTTCAAATGAAGTTCCTAATATGATGGAACATGCGAGAATGATATTGGAGTAATTGGAGTTAATAAAATTAATCTATAAAGCCACGGTAAACCCTATCGTGGCTTTTTTATGTAAAAAACATACAGTAAAGTTTTGCCGTTACAAAAATTATGCGTTACTTTGCAGTGCTTAATACAACATAATAATTCTTGGGCAAAATAAAGCGAATACATTTTGTACAAGATATTGGGAAACCCTCTAAGGTGGCAGAAAGGAAACAATCTGCAACTTCTATGCCCTGCGTATGTTGTGTTAAGCACACCTACGGAGGGTTTCTTTTTATCATATTCGTTATAAATATGCTTAACACAACGAATGAACTGATTCCTATTAGTGATAACAACGGTAAGAAAGCCGTTAATGCACGTGATTTACATGCTTTTCTTGAAAGTAAAAGAGATTTTTCAACGTGGATTAAAGACCGTATTAAATCTTATGATTTTATTGAAGGTGTTGATTATCAATCATTCACCGAAATTGTGGAGCGAGAAATAGGAGCTACGACACGAATCGAATACGCTCTCTCAATCAGCATGGCAAAAGAACTATCCATGATTGAGAATAACGAGCGTGGGAAGCAAGCGAGAAAATACTTTATCGCATGTGAGGAAAACAAGCACGAGCTTTCCCGAAAAGAACTTGCCTTAATGGTGGTTCAAGCCGAAGAAGAGAAAGAACGCTTGGCTTTGGAGAATGAAAAGCAGCAGAAACAAATAGAGAAACTCCAGCCCAAAGCCGACTTTGCTGACAAAGCCTTTGCGATGGAAGGAAAGTGCGACATAGGACAGGCAGCAAAGATACTCGGGCTACCTTTCGGAAGAAACACTCTTTTTAAGAAGTTAAGAGAGTTGGGAGTATTCTTTGCCAATCGCAATGAACCAAAACAAAAATACATTGATGCAGGATATTTCGAGATGAAAGAAAAGCCCGTCCCACGTGAAAATCACCCTGGATTTATAGTAATGGTAGTGCTTTGCACGCAGAAAGGTTTGGCTTACATCAATCACCTGTTTGGTGGTAAACCGTCTGACGGAAAACTTGCGAGAATAGTATAATCAATCAAACATAGTGTATGATTATAGCACTTCATTGACATGGAGTGCATAACTTTCACACCCAAAAACGCAACATTGTTAATTTTTAGAAGTATGGAAACAAATAACGAAAACAAGAAAGAATACGATTTTACTTCACTTACTAAGTATTTTAACGAGTGGCAATCACCCAAGCAACTTGCGGATGATATAGCACGTGTGCTTTTCAATTATGCCACACTGATAGACTGTAATACCATAGATGAGTTCAAAAACGATGTGGTTACACTGCAATGTATCTACAAAGAAATAAATAGGATATCCGAGAAATAGTATTGGATTATGAATATTGCCACATGTTAGTATAGACACACGTTGAGGTTTCGACCAACGTTCAAATCAAAAGGCACTTTACTTATTGCAAGTGGAGTGCCTTTCATTACAGGCACAACGATATCACCCTTGCCAACACGACAAAGGGTATCAGTCTATAAATGAACCTCTCTATACGTTCCATCGCATCACAGCAAGTAAACGACAGAAATACCAGTGAGGCACATCATCAGCATGTTCAAGCAATATGTTCAACTTATCTTCTTCCATATTCTGTTAACATAAAAAAAGCGGTAAAACCCGTTGGGGATTACCGCTTAATGCTAAATAGTTACTTTATTTTGCGTTTTTGAATATTTAATTTTATCTTTGCGCCATGAAGATAGCCCTTGATACATTGAAAGGCTACGTTGACCGTAGCTCACTAGTGTAGATGTATGGGGGGTATCTTTTTTTGCACCTTTAGATTGCAGAACAAAACTACAATTCGAAAAAATTATTTATCAATCTTTTTCATTTCCTTTGCTGTCATTTTAAGAGCTTTTTTAATTATAGGCAATTCTTTTTCTTGTGGCAACTGTTCAGGTTTGCGCCCAGTATTTTGTTCTACTATATTTCGGACTTGTCTTCCAACAGTATAGTGTGTTTGTTCTAAATTAGCTTGTCCAGATATTTGTTTACTCTTTATAAGCTCTTCGGTTTGGGTAACACGGAATAGATTGGCAGCAAGTTCGGTACGGCTCATTCTGTCAAATAGCTTTCCTTTTTTAACGCCACGTTTCTTTTCAAGCTTCCACGATTCCATATTATACATACCCAGATAACCTGCATTTTGAAACTTTGCATAATCAGTAACATTTGCGGCTTTTGCTGTTGAAGCGAGAGATTTGTTTCCATCTGCAAGTTCTTCACGTATTAGCACGCGGTCTATTTCCTGATTGTTTTCAATGTATAATTCAAATTTTCGTGTTTGCTGTGCGAAATAAGCTTGCGCCAATGCTACTTCTGGCTTCTTTGGATCGCCATTCATAGCAGCAAGATAACACGCAAAACGTGTAAGTTTGAAGTCTTGGAACTCAACACCATTATTATTGCGTTTCACAGCTATTATATTTTCATAATGAGGAATGTTGAGCGAAACAAAAGCCTTTGTCGCGCGGTCAAGAACTTTACAAAATGCTTTCATATCATTATATCCAAGCATAACCATTACTTCTGAGGCCCACCAATAAACGATGCCGTTTTGGTTTTTAAAGTCTTCAAAAGAAAGAATCGCATTGTTGTTTTCTTGTTCCATTTCCATCTATAATTTAAAATTCGGCTCAAAGATAGAATAAAGTATTTGTTATTCCAATAATATCATATAATTAAGATATATAATTTTATTGGATTTATGTATATAATTTCACGACTATTTTGTAAAAACGGTAATTCCAACAAGTCAAAGAACGCTTCTGTTCGATTATTATTTTTCCATTCCCTTTCTGCAATGTTCACATAAGAACTTTTTGGCTACAGGGAACATCTTTTGACCGACATATCCACTGAGATATTGCGCTTCCTCTCCATAAGGATCAATCCCGAAAGCCTTGGAGATATGCCGGCACAAATGACCTTTTTCGTGGTCCCACGAATTTTGAAACTCTTCGGGGGTAGAGGTTAGTGAGATAACCATTACTGTCTCTCTTTTCCTGTAGTCCGAATAGGTTAGACCGGTATTCATTCTGCCTTCGGTCAGATTGCGATACGCACGCTTGAGGGAATCCCCCCTGCATCCTATACGGTACAGGTCCATAATAATCCGATCCGCCCAATAGGTGTGTACCGCATAATACACTTTGACGTGCCAGTCTCCATATTTCGGTATGTAGAACTCCTGAACAATCATATCACATCCGACCAGATTACAGGAATCCCTTTACCTATACAGGTGGCAAAGAACTCGTCAAACGCCCTGCAAGGATCGCCATCAATATCATCAAGGTAGCATTTTATATGCTTGCACAAGTGTGCCTCGTCAACCAATGATTTTTTATAGAAATCCGCTTTCAGCATGTTTGCGACATAAGCAACGTCATAACCCTTGTCGTGCTCGATAGTAATTCCGTTCGCTTTCAGCATATCGTCCACTTCATCTTTGCTCCACGGCTCCAGCTTTTTCTCTTTGCCCGTGGCTTCGTCTTTCACCTTCATTTTTGAAACGGCCCATTCATAAAGTTTCTTGCTGAAATGAAAGCCGTATGCTTCCAGATATTCCCTCATGCCCGATGGAAATCTGCTGTATGTATCCAATCTCTGTTCCATAACCTTTATTTAAAAAGAGGGGCATTCCACCCCTCCACCATTAATAAAACTCACCGTTAGCGCGTCTGCGTCTGCGTTCGCCCATGTCATCCATACGCGGATATTCAGGAAAGTATCCGGGGTATCTGCGTTCATCCATGCCGGATGAGCTTCCACCACCTGAATAACTTCTCCCACCATCACGGAAACCCATCTCTCCGCGCATCTCTCTCATGGCTTTTTCGTAACCTTTGCGGCAGCCTTCCTTGTAGGCTTCCTCCACTTCGTCACCTCTCATACCGAAGCCGCGTCCGTAATCGTCACGCCCTTCTTCTAATATTTCCCACATTCCCATAATCATTTCTTGTTTTTAGATGCTTCAACCACTCCGAGCTGTTCCATTAACTTCTGATTCTGTGCAATGAGGTCAGCCATATTTTTGCTCATTTCCTGCATGTTCTTATCCATATTGGACATTTGCCCTTTCAATGCGGATATTTCCTGCTCCTGCTGTTGCTTGGCTGCAAATTCAGGGTTCAGCATGGCAAGCATCTGGTCACATACCCTAAGAAAGTTCTGATGATATTCCACACTTTTTAGGACATCCTCACTTTTCTGCTTCATGGTAAGGACCTCTGTATTCATTTCGTCTCTTGACCCTGTAATCAGCATCCCTGTCTTAATATCATCGGCAATATTGGCATTAGCCGGTATCTCTTGCAAATTGACATTCTGTCCGTTTATATTCACGACAAAATCAATAACCTGTACCGGCTGTGGATAAGGCATGTTGGGAACAGTCTTATATATGGTTTTTATGGGGCTTACATTAACGACCTGCCCACATTCCAAACTTGGATTTGCACCTCTATGAAGAAGATATAATGTACTGTTTACTCGTAAGTTCTGAAACATGATTGTTTAATTTTAAGGAGTGTGGTTATTCCCATTTTGGGAACCACCACAAAACTCCATGTTAATTATTACTTGCTCCGTAAAGAAGCGGTTTCTACTGTAGGAGCCGGAGCCGTTGTCGGTCTGTACCCTCCATTAACAAGATACAATTCGTTGGTGTACTTGTTATAATGAATCTCATAGATGCCGGTTCCAGCCAAGTTTGCAACAGTCACAGGCTCATTGTTATAAGCCATCAACGGTCTTGTGTCCCCATTAGTTCCTATCAATATCGGAAGTGTAGCAGTCGTGCCGGCAGGTATAGCCTGACGGAGGCTGATATAGAATCCTCCAACATAATCCCTGTTACGGAATGCGTGGTTAGGAAGTTCCAAAATAACATTCTCCGTGCCGACTGTTACAGCCACCGTAGGAAGAGTGTTGAAATTTGTTCTTCCGATTGATGGGAATAGGGATGGGAATCCTGTAAAAAAGTTAGGCCACATATCTACCTCCTTTCTTACCGGATTAACCCCAGTAGTTGTTGCAACCACATCCACTACGTCCGTATGCAGCATCACCGGCATAGGCTCCAAAAGCAGCAGCTCTGTATGTGTCAAGATTTACGCCAACGATGTTAGGGTATTGCACCGGCACGGTTTGTGGCATGCGGCATTTAATACCATCGACGTCCGATTGCAGGCTTTGCAATCCGGCTGCCAAAGGAGCAATCTGTTGTCCTACTGCACTCAGGATAGTGGCGTTCTGATTACGCTGGGATATTTCGGCTGTTAAAGTAGCCTTTTCCGCAGTAAGAGATGCGATCTTGTCCTGCAATGCCTGATTTTGAATTGCATCAAGTTTGGCAAGGATAGCATTCGTGTTGGCAGTAGCACCGTCACGCAATGACAATGTGTTTTGGTTAGCAGTGTTGATTAATGCGTTAGTTTGGTTGCACATTGCAAGCTGGCTCTCGTATCCTTGTGTAGTTACAAGCTGTTTCATATCGCAGCAACAGCTACAAATCTGAGATGTCAGAGCGTTGTTACCTTGCATAATCGCAGTCAGGATACTGTTGGTGTTCTGACCCATTTGACTACCGAGACCGCAGATTGCCTGTGATACAGAGTTAATACCGGCAAGGATTTGGTCTGAAGAGGTGTTCACTGCTTGGGCTAATGATGCAATGTCTACACCGTTTCGGTTAAGTGTCTGCATGATCATTTCTCTTCCTTCATCGGCACCCTTATTGTTGTTGCCACCGAATCCAAAGTTTCCGTTACCGAAGATGGCTGCAATCACAATCAATGCGATGATGTCCTGAAAACCGCCATTGTTACCAAAGAAACCACCATTGCCGTTACCGTTGCCAAGTAACCCCATCAGATAGCCTGTGTCAATGCCACGGTTTTGCAAAGACGGAAGGATGGAGGCAAGCAGATTATTAGCAGCACCTCCATTACCTGACGGATCTCCAAAAACATAAGTTCGTTCCATAAGTATTTGTATTTTGTATCCCGGTCAAAATTGACCGTATGCAAAAGTACATATGTTGTAACTCATGTAAAATCAGTTGTTTCCCAACAAATTCTTTATATTATCCCAATATATTCTCATCATTTTTTCACTTTTTAGACGTATATGAAAATTTGATATCATATAGTTTACTGAACGCTTAGTTTTATGAATGAGAGAAGAAATCTGAGATGGATAAAATCCTTTTTCGTATAGAATATATACAAGGATATATCTAGCGTTAACAATCTCTGTGACACGGTTGTCACTTACTATTAATTCGGTAGGTATTTCTGTTCCTTTAGAAACAAGAGCTATTATTTTGGCAAAAATTTCTGACTTGCACATGTTTTTTCTGATTTTTTATTCTTATCTTTGCCATGCCACATAAAAAAACTTGATATATACATAAACAAAGCATAAGATACCGTGTTGAAGATATTAAGCCTCCAACGTACGGTGTCTTATGCTTTTTCAAATTTTTATGTGGCAATAATTATTTGAACGTTGGGGGCTTTTTTTTGATTCTAAGCCCCTGAAAGAATTACTTTTATTAAATGAGCTTTTCTATTATATGCCACACTTCTACCTGTGGCGGATAATACTTGATGTTGCTATTTCATCTTTTTACCTCCTTTCTGTTGATTACCATATTCTATAACTTATTCCTGCGATAACCGCAGGACAAAAGCCATCCTTGCCAAATCCATAACCGGCTGTTATCCCCAGACCCCATCTTCTAGGTCTTATCTTCACCGTGTGATAGATATCGTTTGTTACTGTCTGTGTTTTAGAGCAAACATAGATACTATCTAGGTTAGGTCTGTAACCACTCACATAAGCGATGTAATCACTATCTCTGTATATCTTCTGCTCAACAGGAAGAACAGTGCCTCCTACATGGATTGTATCACCATCATGCCAACACAGTATTGGAGAAGGAAGATAATACTTTACAGTATCTCTCTTTATAATGATACTTGTACTGAACACCGTATCCGTTCTTTCCTCTATAACTGCTTCGGGGGATGGCTTTACAAACCATCCTAAACCGAAAGCGAGTACAATTATTAATATATAAGGAAGCCATTTCATATTATTGTATTTAAATAAGTACCAATAGCAATGCTATCGCTATCGCAATCCATATATAGATCCTTTGTCTCATCCCTCAAATTTTATATCGTTGATACGGTTCATCCAACCACGTTTGAACTTGTTGTTTGCTGGGCGTTTCCGGCATATATCCTCGATGAAATCAAACCGTGCAATCTTGATCTGATCAAACAGTTCACGGGGATTACGGGAATTAACTGCGGCAAGTGTCTTAGGTCCGACAATGCCATCAGGAATCACACCAACCAAATCCTGCGGTACTTTAATACCATGTGCCCCAGAAGCCCATACAAAATCGCATACTATCTCTGCTATACTTTGGCTTTTTATTTCATCCGCATTCCATCTATCCCAATACAACATCTTCAAGATACTTTTCCAATCGTTATATGACAAATCCATCAACCTTTCGGTCGTAGGTTTGGGATAACCTTTTCTACGACAATATTCCTCATAGGTAGCCATTGTCACACCTACCATAGTTTGTCCTCCTAAATCATCGGGATCATCAGCCCATCCTGTTTTTCTTGCTCTTTGAAAAAGAGACTCATTGGTTTCATTGCTTTTCTTACTTATACCAGCTTCCCATTTTATAAGAAATGGTATGAAATGTTCAATATTAGCCATTTTTCTTTTCCTCCTTATCTTTAAATTATAAAATTACTATTATTTTTGTCGCAAAAAATATGGACTTATCAGAACTTATTAGAAGCTATACTCCTGAACAGAAAAATGTGTTTAGTGCTTTTCTCATCCAACTACCATTAATATTTACTATAATGTATTTATACATACCTGCTTTTAAATCCTTAGAGCTTTATTTGCAAGTAATTTTTGCCATATCTGCGTCTACATTATCTATTTATTATTCTTTTTGTTTGTTATGTTTATGCTCCGTTTGTTCCCGATACAGGTTTAATATGGAAATACCTATACTTATTATGCCAACATTGACAGCTGCATTTCTTTTACTGCGTTCGCCAGAAAGCTATTTAAACGGGCATGAATATGTATTAAGAATAGCGCTTAAATGCACGTCATATTTCTATGGATTCATCGGAATTACAGGATTCTTTTACCGAAAATGCGTAGATTATGGCATAAAGTGCAAAAGGCGCAATAAAAATAAAATCAATTAAACTCATTTCTTTTCCTCCTTTTTATTTTCTGTTATTATTTCATTTATATCCTCTTTTTCTACATCAAGCACCTTCTTACCAAACAGACCTAACGCCTTAAGCATATTAAAGCTGTATCCTTTGGGCTTCAATATATTTGATATGATAGAGCAAAATTCAATGAAGCAAACTAGCAAACAGGAGTATATGTCTATATCCCATTTGCTGCCGGATGCAATGTTTATCATGACAACCATACAAACAAAGGCGAAGTAGGTTACAAGTTTACCCATTGTGCGGCGTATCGCACTAGAGAAACGAACCTTTTCGCCCATCAAAAGGCTTTTCCTTATTCCAAAAGCCAAATCACATATCACTACCGCAAATGATACAATAATCCAAGGTATCATGTGCTCCAATGATTCTGCTATAAAACCGCTTACTATTACGGAGAAGCCACCCGGTATGGCTTGGGTTGTTATACTATCTCTTACCATCAGAATGATTATTTAAATGTATTAATTAATTAGTCACTTATGAATACTCTTAGTCCTGCTCCCCTTGAATTTGAATTTGGTGCGAATACACGGTCTATTCTATCTGAAATAATCTCCAAATATCCCGTCTGCGCTTTCAATTCAATTAGCATGGGGTTTGTTTCAGCTTGTGATTCTAAACTATATCGAGCTTCTAACAGATTTCTGATAGCTGTTATATCAGTAGTTTGCTGGCTTACAAACCAACGAATACTATTGAGCAATTCTTTGAGAGCTTCAGCCGTGGTCTCTGTTACACCTTGTATGCTTTGGGTGAGTGAAGACAATTCAGATTTACTGCTATCAAGTTCTAAAAAGTCCAATTTACTAACTATACCTTCCCAGAACTCGTCAAGACCGGTTAAGCGATCTTTAGCTTTTTCATTCCATTTTTCCAGCTTTTCTACATCAATTTCTTCTGGTTTTAAAAAATCCGTATATGCCTTTTGAAGTCTTTTATATTCCTCACTATTTTCTATCTCATCAGCAGCGGCATTTGCCTTTTTTGCGACACTTTTCACAACCGAATTATTGGCTGTGTTTCTTAGCTTGGTGATTTGGTCTTGAAGTTCAAAATACCTTTCTCGCTCCTCTTGCTCCATAGGTGTTTTTGTTGCAATAATTTCATCAAACTCTTCAAATAGATCCTTTAGGTATTTATTTGCACCCAATAACATTAATTGTTGTTTCACATAGTTTTGGACAAATTCTTTAAAACTATCTTGAAGTCCAGACAAGCCATCCCCTGTTTCTTGAAACGCTTCCAACCATGCCGATGCAAAATTCTCAGCCAATGTTTTGAAATTTTCATCGGAACCTACACCGCCAAGCTCCGCTATCATGTCATTAGCACTGTCAGCCAAAGTATCCCTGAGATCTTCAATCTGTTCCTGCCATTCGTTTATTTTGTCCCAGTCAGTATCTTTCTTATCTCTTTCGGCGGCTATCATGGCATTGAGAGATACTATCTGTTTGTTTATGTTCTCATCAAGTTCATTCCCATATTCTTGTAGCTTTGTTATATCCCATACATTGTCTATACTCTCTTTTAGCTTGTCGTATTCACGTTCCAGCTTCTTTATCTTCTTTTCATGTTCTTCTATTTGCCTTTGCAGTCTTGCATCATCCGATCCGAACAAGGCACTTACTGTTTTTGCCAAGCCCATTGCCGCTTGAAGATATCCAACCGGACCTTGTGCTATCCCTGTTGCTATTTGTGCTATGCCTCCTGCCGCTTCTGCCGTGCGGTTAATAGTGTCTTTTGTACCATCAGACATTGTACCGAAAACATTTTCAAGGTCACTGGCAATTTGTGGCAATGCGGATGAAAATTCTGAAAAGATCCCTCCTGATTCTCCGATTTTATTTTTCAGAGTGTCGCCTAGATTTTGCCCATTCCTTATTTGTTCGGCGGTTTCTTTTGATATTTTCTTTTCAGCGGTAAGTTGCTTTAATATTATATCAAGTTTGGATTTTTCTGTTTCAAACTGGATTAACAATTGTTTGGCTTCTTTAGAAAGAATGCCATACGTTGCTACTGCCGTATTGTATTCCTGCCGTTTCTGTTCGACAATTTTCGATTGTTCGTTGCTTTGGCTTGTATAATAGTCAACCGCATTGTTGGCTCTTATATTTTCCTCTTCAAGTTCCTTTCTCTCTTTTAGGAACTGAATATACTCTTTCACTCCAGAAGTAAGACCAATGAAGGGATTTTTTTTAGCAATCATTTCATCAATTTTCTCCTGCTGGTTGATGATTGCTTTCAGTTGGTCAGCCGGAAGATCTTTCAGATTCTCACGCAAACTCATAAGTTTGTCACGCATTGCTGTGAGCATACGTGTGGATGCACCTTCAATGTTCTCGAACATTGAGATATACATATCCGAATTTTGGAATTGTTTCCATGTATTCTCGTCAGACCTCTTGTTATACTGACTTGTAAGGTTGGATTCATACAGCGTTTTTTGTTCATCGGTCAGCTTAGCTCTTTGTATTTTAGCTCTTTCCTCATAATACCATCTGTCAAGTTGCAACCGATCCGTGAGTTGTGATTTGTAATTCTTAGTCAGTTCGATAACAAGGTCTTGACTGTCCTTTATACGCTGCTGGTTCAGCTTATTAAGTGCATCTTCATAATCCTTTTGCTCAGTTTTTCCAAGCTGTCCGTTATCATCACGCAAGGCATTGAACTTTTCGTGTATTCCTCTTTCTACTTCATCCAAAGTCTTTGCAAGTCCGGGGAATAAAGCTTGTACCTCCGATTCTGAAAGCCCTGCATCTTTCAGCTTTTGGTGCAAGTCCAATCCGTTGAACATATCCTCTATGTTCTGTTTGGTCTTATCGAGCTGTTTTTTTAAGTAGTCCTGTTGAATACCGATTTTAAGTTCTGCAATTTCCTTTTCAAGCCCAGTTCTTTTTGCGGCATTCTTTACGTCATTAGGAATCTGTTCGAGTAACTTTTCAAGCGCATCAATCATTCCTTGCTTGGTAGGAATAATATCTTCCGCTTTGATAACTTCTCCCATTTGAGTAAAGTCCAAAGCACCTTTGAAAGCCGAACGTGTTTCCTCTATGGCACGGTTCTCTCCCATAAGCTGATTCAGCTTTTCATATCTTGACTGCATTTCTTTTAGGACGGAGATACGTTCAGCCCAAATATTACGCTCGGCACTTGAACGACCCTTCTTCTTGTCGCCGCCAAGTTCATTATATAGGCGATTAAGTTCTTCAAGTTCAGACTTAACCTTGTTCGTATCTTGACCGTATTCGGGATATACAGATGATTGACTTTTACGAATAATTTCGTTTCTTGTATCAATTTCCGATTTAATACGCTTCTTAAACTCTGCTTCTGTTTCCCCGCTTCTGATATTCCAATTCGCCTGAATATCTTCATTCCCACCAACTCCTTGCAAGAATTTCTTTATGCTATTTTGAAGAGGGTTAAGATTAAGACCGTTAATCTGTTTCTCAAACTCTTGCAGCCAAACCGCACCCGAAGTATCACCAGATTCTTTAGCTTCCTTTGTCAGCTTGTCAAAAAGCTGTTTTAGTTTAGTTTGTGTTGCTTTCTGCTTTTCCTCCTCAAAGAAAAAGCTGTCATTGAACAACCTTTTCATGTATTCAGAATCCACCTTGACATTCGAGCCAATTGATTTCAGTGCCTTTTGCACGAGGTTCTTTGCGTTTTCAAGTTCTTCTTTCGTTACCTTTGTGTTTTCTTTTTGCGAATCACGTAACACATCGTATGCAGACATGGCATTGGCAATCATCTTATCCGCAGCCTCTTTCTGTTCTTGGTAGCGTTGGGCAGTCATGCTGATAGAACCTTTACTGAAACGCTGCTCAATGGATTCTACTTGGCTTATATACGACTTTGCGCTTTCAAACCAATCCCTGAATTGGCTACGTTCTATCTGTATCTTATCGAACCTGAATTTATCAGCACCGCCAAAAGAACTTCCAGACAGCTGCGTAAAGTAGTCGCTTAAATCAATGTTTCCCAATCCAGTATATTGTTCTACAACCTTTTCAGTTTCTTCACGAAGTTGTTGGGTGGATTTTATTGCACCGCTTAACAGTTTGTCCTGCACTTCGTTCAAAACACTGCTAATCTCGTTCCACGAAACTTTCATCCCGTGTTGTTCTTCGATTATTTTAGATATAGCTTTGGCTGTTTTCTGTTGGTTTGCATAAATTTCCTTGTTCGCATCCTGCCCAACTTCATCAATCATCCGCTCTTTAGTTTTTGCGTTGATGTATTGATGTATAACTTTTATCGCTTCGCTGTAATTCCCGTTCAAAGCCTTAATACCCTCTGCATTAAGGTACTGTTCAGGAAGTATGTCCGAATATTTCCGTTTCAGCTCAGCGAGTGCCTTGTTGTGTTCTTGGTATGATTTTGTTGAATCGGTAACAACAGAAGCCAATTGTGCATAGTTGTTTGATGATTGAACAACGCTAAAAGCACCTTCCGCAGCAATCCCGTCAAGTGCTTTCTTTAGTCTGTTCGTATTCTGAACCACTTCATATATGGCAGAGCCAACGGCAACGAGTACCGCTAATATTGCACCGTAGGGATTTGAAGCGATAGCCGCATTAAGCCCTCTTTGTGCGACTGCTGCTCCAGCAATTGCTGTACCGTTTGCTGCATTAGCCGCAGCTTGGGCACGTGTAGCCATAATGTCCTGCCATTTCAAAGATATTCTCACTCTTTGTTGTGCTATATCTTTAGCCATGTACGCACGTTCTGCAAGCCACATCACTCCCGAAACGGCTTTTAATGTTCCATAGGACAATACTACGGTTTTCAATATGGATGCTACTGTTCTCCAATTTTCAAACAACGCATTTGCAAGGTCAATGGCTGTTGAGATAGACAAAAACCCTTCTTGATTGGATTTTCCAATCTCATTCTGCATAATGGATATTACGTCTTTCAGACGATTAATCTGACCATGAAGCGTATTCACCTGCACTTCCTGCATATTGTAGAACAATCCTCCCTTGTCGGTCATTCTTTGGAATACGGCTTCCACATCCTCGAATTTCACCATGCGCTTGGAAATCATATCGACAATCTGTGCTGTGGTGTACGCTTCGCCTTTCACTTCCTCGAAATAGCTTTGCAGTTCTCCATACATGTTGATACCTGCTTCCGTAAACTGCCTAACTTCAGAACCACGCAAGTACGCTGCCGCCTTTACCTGTCCGTAAGCCAATATCAATCGTTGCATATCGACACCCAACCCAGCCGATACATCGGCAAGCCGTTTGGTGGTATCGAACAGCTTGTCACTTTCAATACGGTATGCCGCAAGCTGTTTCGTGAACGTAACAAGTTGACCTGCTTGGAATGGAGATTTTAATGCTTGGTTAAGTGTCTGGGAAAATATCTTGTCCGCTTTGTCCTTGTCCTGTATGATGGCACGTAATGCGACTTGTTGAAGCTCAAATTCACCCCTTACCTTAACTATCTTGCTGATATATCCCTCAATCTGCGATACGGAGAACACCAAGGCAAGCTGACGGCTTAATTGCCCAGCCGTATCCATTAGGTTGCGGTGGCGTGTGGCCAGTTGCTGCGATTGTACTCCTGCTTGCTGCAAGGCTTGGTTGTGCTTGGCGATGGCTTGGTTTATCTGTTCAAGTGTCTGCCTGTAGTTGGCATCTGTAGTGTTTAAAGACAAACGAGCCTGCTTCAAGTAGTTTATGGCTGTTACTTGGTCACGCAAATATTTGGCGTTTCTTGAATAGTCCAATGCACCTTGCGGCGTAGTACGTTGAGCTATTTCTTGCTGTCTCGCTAATTGTTCTGCTGCTTTTGCCGCACGCCTATCGGCTGCTTCTTTTCGTTGTGCGGTTTTCTCTGCCGATTGTACTCTCTGTTCGTCAGTTTGGCGTTGGTAGTCAAGCTCCATTTTCATGTAACGCATGGCATTAACGGCCGTCTGTTGCTGTTGTTTTGAAATAGTCTGTGTATTCTCAACAAACTTTTTCAAGTCAGAAATACTTTCTTTCAGTCCGGCTATATTCCATCCGCTAAACGAACCTTGCCCTATTTTTTTATCACCTATCCGATTCAGTAAATCTGCTGCACGTGAAAGGCTTTCGTTCATGGATGTGGTTTTCTTTTCGGTATCTCCAGCTCCTTTACTTACTCCCTCAAACGGATTCCCTTTAGACCCAATCGAACTTATCTTGCTGGCTAACGAAGCGATTGCGCTCTCCAATTTGGAAGTATCTACTACCACACTGCCAAACCCGTTTTTCAACGCATCCGCAGCCGTATGTGCATGTTTCTCTATCTTCTCCAGCTTCTCATCGAAACTGTCCAACTTCTTTAATACATCGGGTGTTATGTTGAGGAATGCTCCTGCTTCATTATCTGGCATATCGTTATCCTTTTTTATTAATTATGGGCATACCCAAATCATTCAAATTCTTCAAATCGTCAACCGAACTTATCTTGTTGACCTTCTTCTTTTTCTTATCCTTATTTCCGTATTCTACATGGGAAAAATCAAACGAGCTTAACCGGACTTGCCCGACCGTCATTTCCCATAAATATTCTTCACGAGAGCACCAAGTGTTGGAGCGCAGAAAATCAATCATCTGCCCCCATTCGGTACGGGATATTATCAGCTTTGTTCCGTTTTCTTCATCTTCCTTGCCAGTGTCATCTCCCTCACGGTCTGAATCACATTGATACTCTCGAAAAAAAAATCCGTGCTTATGAGGTTAAGGATTTCACCGAGCAATAATGCCCAGTCCTTTATGTCGTATTCCCCCCACATTAGAAGGTCATAGACTTTGTGGTAGTCATCTGAAAGTTCTTTTTTCTCATAATCAGAGAATATCCTGTCCTTGTCATTGAGAAGTGCAAGCGTTATTACATGTGCCACTGCTGGTAGATTTACTGCAAACTCCTTGATAACATCTCCCATGCTCAGTTTCTCTCCTTTGACGATCCGGCACGCTTGTTCGGCTATAAGCCATTGAACACCGGGCTTTAATCCTTTGATACACCACTCCGTACCGTGGAGTTTCATAATACTTGGGCTGTCGTTCATTATCCTTGCCAAACGCTCCATTGATTCATTGGATACAGGAGTATGAGCTGTTACAGCGTCTTTCTTTGGTTGTGTATCTTTTTTCTTTGCTCTATATACTGCCATGATTATAAGCATGAAGGGCGGCGGCATATCCAGCCTACCGCCCTGTAAAACAATCTTCTTATCTATTATGGGTTATCCTGCCGATGGTAGGGTATAAGCGGAATCCACATAAAACGGAGTTCTGATAGTCTTTGCTCCATCGGCGACATTTGCATCATACGCTGTTCCTGCAAGACTGATACGTCCAATATTGGAGTTTAATGATTCAAGCATTAGCTTGGAATTAAGTTGTAATTTTGGAACCACAAATGCTGTCATCGTTTCCCCTTCCTCAAACACTACGTCAATCTTTGCATACAATTTCTTGTATTGAGCAGGAGCAAAGTATTTGGTAGAGACAGTAGTTCCAGCCGTAAATCCCATGAGAGCGATTAGCAGATCTTTTTGTGTATCTGCGACCTCAGCTGTAAATTGGTATTTGCCGAGTTTCACGATGGAAAGAATAGGACTGTCGGAAGTTTCACACTCGATGTCGTTTACATCATTATCGTCTTGAGCGATTGAAGTGGTATCTTCAACTACATCTTCAAGAATGTAAGAGTCACCCTTTGGCACGTCGTTTTCTTCAGTACCAGTGAACAGAGTTGCCACGATATAAGAAGGTTTGATAACTTTTTTGGCTGTTGCGCCTGTGTTCTTTACTGTCATAATTTTAAAGTGTTATCTTGTTAATAATCTGTTTATCTTATTGTTATCCCGATATTGTACACATTGCAATAGAAGTTTCCGGAATTTTTACTTTCTTTCCCTA
>ULKB01025733.1_pt1 | contig 22153 bp, 29 predicted proteins | sample 1951031 | NCBI WGS metagenome assembly ULKB01 (sample SAMEA4835488, study PRJEB28245) | human gut metagenome | biome: gut microbiome; material: fecal sample | place: Denmark | collected 2008
AAATAGTGCCAGCAAATCCATAGAATGCCAAAGCCATCAAAGCTGTAGTGATCAAACCGATAGCAGCACCCTTAAATCCTTTTGGTGTATTGCTAGAAAGCAATCTTTCTTGTATAGCACTAAAGAGCATAATAACTAAGAAATAGCCAAGAGGAACACCAATGACAGTTCCTAAAACTGTACCAAATTCTTGAGGTGTAGCAATTGAACCAACCGATAAAGCTAAACCTAAAACAACACAGTTTGTTGTAATAAGTGGTAAATAAATACCTAAACTCTTATAAAGGGAAGGAACAAATTTCTTAATTACCAATTCAACAAATTGAACCAGAGAAGCAATTACTAAAATTGCAACAATGGTGAACATGAAATAAATATCTAAAGCTCTTAAAAGGAAACCAAGACCCCAGCAAATAAGACCTGAAATAACACAGACAAATGTTAAGGCACATCCCATTCCAAATGCTGCTGTGCGATTTTTTGATATACCTAAATAAGAACACATTCCTTTGAATCCAGAAAGAATAGAGTTAGAAACAAAGATTGATGAAATAAGTGCTGTATAAAATGCTACCATTTTAATTTGCTCCTTTCGAAGAAGCTAAAGCTTTTTGTGCTTCGATCTTCTTTTCTTTTTTACTATTGATAAGGATATTGATTGTATTATAGACACCTAAGACAAAACCAAATGTCATAAATCCACCAATACCTCCTGTCATTGCTGACCAAGCATAATCTTTAAGTGGTAACCAGCTAACTGTTTGTGATGAATCAAATGGATTAGATAAAGTGAAACCGCCTGTACCTATTAATTCTCTAAAGAAGGCGATAATCAAACAGGCAAAAGCAAAACCAATTGAAACACCAAGAGCATCTAACATTGAATCAACAACCGAATGTTTGCTAGCAAAAGCTTCAGCTCTTCCTAAAATAATACAGTTAACTGTGATAAGAGGAATGAAGACTCCTAAAGATTCGGATAAAGAAGGAGTATAAGCTTGTAACAATAAATCGATACATGTAACTAATGAAGCGATAATAACAATATAAATTGGAATACGAATTTCATTAGGAACAATTTTACGAATTGCTGAAATTATTATATTTGAGAAAAATAAGACGAATAAGACAGCTACTGACATTGTTAAGGCATTCATAATAGAGGTAGTAGCTGGAATAATTGGACAAAGACCTAATAAGGAAACAAGAATTGGGTTTTCCTTAAAGATACCGGCAAGGAAATATTCTTTCTTTTGTGAAGTTTTTTCCATAATTAATTAGCTCCTTTTTCAAATTCTGCAACAATTAATTGCATAGCTTGTAAATAACCTGAAGCTGTAAATGTTGCACCAGTTCCGACTGTTACTTCATCGATATTGACATTTTTAAATGTATCAAATGATAAACCTTCAGCTGGGAATTTAACATAATTTTTAACAAAATCATTACGTTTTGTATTAGCGCTATTTGTATTGCCTTTAATGATATCTACACCGAAATTATCATAATATGCAACAGCACTATAAGCCTTATATTCAACGCTTAATACTGTGCGATTAACTGGATCAATTGTAGCGACAAGATCTAATTTGCCATAAGTTCCGTTAAAGACACGGGCACGATAATGAGTATCATCAATTTTAATCGCTGCATTTGTCTCTTTATTATAAGCTGTGAAGTTTTGACCAGCTTCATAAATCATCGAATATAAAGTATAAGCAGTTCCTAAAGCTTTACTATCAGAAGTGAAATAAGTCTTATCACTAGCAACAGCAGCTAAAGGTTGAGAATATTTACTGAAATCAACGCCATCACCAGAAATTGCTGGAGCGATAAGTGTTTGGGTAAATGCATCAGTTGCGGTACCATCTAATATTGAAGAACCATAGTCATCTTCACTATTTGAACTATGTTTAGTAACATTGATTCTATATAACTTATAAGAAGCTTCATTGATGGAATAAACAAATGTAAATTCACCTTCAAGATTTTGATATTGATCATCATAATCATCAGTATCACCAGCAGTAGTTTTAACTGAGTAAGTAACATAATCAAATCCTTCTTCTTTAAGTGATACCTCAGTAGTAATATTGAAATTAAGATCAGAAGAACGAACACTGATATCAGCTAAAGCTGCATTAATTGCCTTTTCTAAAACAGGTAAAGTAGATTTTGCTGAAGCACCAGCAGATGTTGTAAAGGAAGAAAAATCACTTCCAGAAACATAAGGATTACCTTGATTAACATAAGAAGCTAATTTATTTACCGCACTGACGCCTAAACTATCTTCATCACCTTCAATATAACTTAATCCAATCATGTTATTGTCTAAGAAACATGCTAAAACAGTAATTGTTCCACTATAACCTTTATCAGATTTAAGAAGATAAGCATGTCCTGTTTTTTCATCAGCTGTAACAACAGAATAATATTGAACAATATGAGAGTCAAATGGTTTAGGATTTGTATTTAATGCTGGATCATCACTTGTTGTATCATATACAAGTTTAACTTCTTTGCTTCCGACAAAAACACTTTTGATTGTTTTTGCAACTTTGCCACTTGAATTTTCAGCAATTTTTCCACTCACTGCATAATTAATTGCGGAAACAACACCACCGCAAACTAAGCATGTAGTTCCTAAAATTAATGGAAATAATATAAAATTATTTAATTTTTTCATCTTGCGAACACTCCGTTAATAAATGGAAGAATAGTTTCAACTGAATTCAAGAAACTCATTTTTCCACTTAAATAAGCACCGATTCCACATCCTAAACCTATGCACATAACAGTTAAACCTGCCATAACAATATATTGGGTTCCAATTCTATGATTGCTCTTATTGGATAATATTCTATCAATTGCTGGAGTACATAAATTTACTAATAATATTGAATATCCTACGCCTTCTGGAGCACTTCCTAAATAACGGATACATGCACAAACAAAGGCACCGAGGAATGCTGCATATATTCTTCCAGATGACATAACTGGTGATGTTACAGGATCGGTAATACAGAATACTGCACCAAATAATACAGCACCATATAAACATTGTCTCAAAGCGAATTCAAAAGAACCTAATCCTTTATCAGCAGTAACTCCCATAAATAATGAAATTATAAAGAAAGCTACAACATAAGTTAAAGACATTTTCCAATCGATTATTTTTCTTACTGAAAGATAAATTCCAATGAGAATAATAAGTCCAGCAAATGTTTCACCGATAGCACCATGATAGGTACCAAGGAATAAACTCTTTAATGAAATATCTAATGTTTCATTGACAAAACCACTAGCCTGATTAATTGTAGTAAGTGTAGCACCTGTACTGATAGTTAAATTTGTACCAGCTTGTACAACACTAGCATTAGAAATCTGACCTGAAAAACAAATTCCAGCAAATATTCTTCCTGCTAAGGCTGGATTAAAGATATTGCTTCCAAATCCACCAAATATGACTTTTGCAACTAAAGAAGCGATTAAAGCGGAAACAAAAATTACATAAATTGGAGTATAAACAGGGAATAATAAAACAAGAATTAATGGAGTAGCAAAGAAAAATTCTTTGGTTATTGGATTTAAGAATATTTCTTTAACTTTTAATGTTTTATGATAACGAATTGCAAGATTTGCGGTTTCAATAGCATAAACAGTTCCCATTGAAACTAATAAATTTAAGAACATTCTTAAAATGTATTTACCTGCATCATCACCGCCAGAAACACCATAATAAACTAAAGCAGCAATAAAGACTAAAGCTACGCAAATGGTGAATTCAATCATCATTGACATAGTTGTTCTTTTAGTCTTCACACGATCATGTTGAAAAACTTTTATCATATCATTCTCCTATTTTTTAGCGCCAACTTTAATCTTAGTGATTAATTTACCTTTGGCAAAATCTTGAGCTAAATCAATATGTGATGGGCAAATAGCTGAGCACGATCCACAAGAAACGCAAGACATAATGCCTAATTTATCAGCAGATTTATAATCTTCACGTCCTAAAGCCATGCGAATTAAAACAGGTTGTAATGAACTTGGGCAAACTTCAATACATTTACCACAATGCCAACAAGCGACTGGTTTATATTCATGTTCTAACTTTTTAATATTAAAAACAGTTATACCTGAATTATTATTCATCAAAGCAATTTCTTCTGATCTAGCTGCTTTACCGGTCATTGGTCCACCTATAACAATCATCACATCATCTTCGGTATTATATCCTCCGAGGAATTTTATTATTTCTCCAATAAGTGTTCCAACTGGGCAAATGACGTTGTTATTATTTTTTAAAGCATCACCAGAAAAAGTATATGTTCTAAATCCTAAATTCTCAGTGCCGATAAATAGGTCACCAATTTGAGCTATTGTTTCAACATTATTGACAACAGCACCAACTTCAATAGGCAAAACATTATAAGTTTTCTTTAAGACGAACTTAACGAGTGTTCTTTCATATCCAGCTGGGTAAACGTCTGGTACTAAATGTAGTTCTAATTTGTCATGACCTTGTAAAGCTTTTTTAACTGGTTCAATCAGATCTTTTTTCGATTTTTTAAAACATAGATATGCTTTATCTAAGCCAAAAGTTTTTACAATTTTTTCCATGCCGACAATAACAGAATTCAAGCGTTCCTGTAAAGCTTTATAGTCAGTTGTTAAATATGGTTCACATTCAACCGCATTGACAATTAAGTAAGAAATTTTCTTATCTGTTTTGTACTTTAAATAAGTTGGAAAGCCAGCTCCACCCATGCCGACAAGTCCTGCATTTTGAACAGCAGAAATAAATTCTTCTTTTGAAATGTCATCTTTTAATAAAGGTCTATCAACAGCTTCATATTTTTTGTCATTTTCAATAACAAAAAAATCTGTTGGACGACCCAAGGTACTATTAAAAAGTTTTTTAACTTCTTTAATTGTTCCAGAAACAGAAGAGATAACTGGGATACTGAAATCTGGACGAGTACCTAAAACTGTGCCTCTTAAAACTTTTTCACCAGCAGCAAGTTTATCTTTGAGTGGTAAACCTTTATTGTCTACCGCGGAAATATAAACAAAATCCGGATCGAAGCGGAGAGGGCTTTTGTGATCAGTAAGCTCTTTATGTCCTATAATGTGCTTATGACCAACTGCATTTAAATTGTTCATATCTTTCTCCTTAACGTCTTTTATTATATAAAAGAAAAAATAAAAATTAAAGTAGTTATCACTTTTTAGAAATGAATTTCAATATTTGTATTACTCGCTCATTATTTATTGCCAAATAATCATTTGCGCAAATATAATTCATAAAATTTCTCAAATTTAAAAAAGCTGAAATTGTAAGCACTTTCATAATGCGTATTAATTGTAAAAAAACGCATTGTTAGTTTATTCTAATATTGGCTAAATTGCTGTTTAATTAATTTGGAGGTAAAAATGGAAGAAAAACAAGAATGGCGCAATTTTGTCGGCGGTGCCTGGCAAGGCGAAGTCGATGTTCGCGATTTTATTCAAAAGAACTACACACCATATGATGGTGATGATAGTTTCTTAAAAGGTCCTACCGATGCTACAAAGAAACTTTGGGCACAAGTCATGGAACTCAGTAAAGAAGAAAGAGAAAAAGGCGGTGTCCTCGATATGGATACTAAAATCATTTCTACAATCACTTCTCATGGTCCTGGCTATTTAAATAAAGACCTTGAAACAATTGTTGGTTTCCAAACAGATAAACCATTTAAGCGTTCTTTACAACCATATGGTGGAATTCGTATGGCTGAAAAAGCTTGCTTAGATAATGGATATAAAGTTGATCCTGAAATTTCTAAATTCTTCAAGATTCATCGTAAAACTCATAACGCTGGTGTCTTTGATGTCTATACACCTGAAATGCGTGCTTGCCGTTCAAGCCACGTTATTACCGGCTTGCCAGATGCTTATGGTCGTGGCCGTATTATCGGTGACTATCGCCGTGTTGCTTTATATGGTGTTGATTTCTTAATCAAAGACAAGGAAGATCAAAAAGCTTCTACACCTGATATCATGACAGAAAATGTCATTCGTGATCGTGAAGAATACAGCGAACAAATTCGCGCTTTACAAGAATTAAAAGAACTCGGAAATATTTATGGTTACGATATTTCTAAACCTGCAAAAGATGTCAAAGAAGCTATTCAATGGTTATATTTCGGCTACTTAGCTGCTGTTAAAGAACAAAATGGTGCAGCAATGAGTTTAGGTAGAACTTCTACATTTATTGATATCTATGCTGAAAGAGACTTAAAAGAAGGTAGATATACCGAAGAGCAAATTCAAGAATTTGTCGATCACTTCATCATGAAATTACGTCTTATCAAATTTGCTCGTACTCCTGAATACAATGCATTATTCTCCGGTGATCCTCAATGGGTTACAGAATCCATTGGTGGTGTCGGAATCGATGGAAGACACATGGTTACAAAGATGAGCTATCGTTATCTCCATACTCTTTCTAACCTCGGAACTGCACCAGAACCAAATTTAACAGTTTTATGGTCAAATCGTTTACCATTAAACTTCAAAAAATTCTGTGCTAAAACTTCCATTGAATCGTCTTCAATTCAATATGAAAACGATGATCTCATGAGAGTAACTCATGGTGATGATTACGCTATTGCTTGCTGCGTTTCTTCCATGAGAGTTGGTAAAGAAATGCAATTCTTCGGCGCTCGTGCTAACCTCGCAAAGACTTTACTTTACGCCATCAATGGTGGTTATGATGTTTTCTCCAATAAACAAGTTGGACCTGAATATCGCCGAATCGATAGCGAATATCTCGACTACGATGATGTAATGAAACATTACGATACAATGATGGGTTGGTTAGCTGGTGTTTATGTCAACGCCTTAAATATTATTCACTATATGCATGATAAATATTGCTACGAAAGAATTCAAATGGCTCTTCATGATGCTCATGTAACAAGATGGTTTGCTACAGGTATCGCTGGATTATCTGTTGTTGCCGATTCCTTATCCGCAATTAAATACGCTAAAGTTAAGGTCATCAGAAATGAATTAGGATATGCCATCGGATATCAAACTGAAGGTGACTTCCCTAAATACGGAAACGATGATGATAGAGTAGACTCTATCGCTGTCGATATCGTTAAACGTTTCATGAAACACTTAAAGAAATATCCTACATATCGTGGTGGTATAACTACAACTTCTATTCTTACAATTACTTCCAACGTTGTCTATGGTAAAAATACTGCTTCTACTCCAGATGGTAGAAAAGCTGGTGAACCATTTGCTCCAGGTGCTAACCCAATGCATCACCGTGATTCTCATGGTGCTGTTGCATCCCTTGCATCTGTCGCAAAGATTCCATTCAAATATGCTCAAGATGGTATATCAAATACTTTCTCCATCATCCCAGGTGCTCTAGGTAAAGATGATCAAGTCTTTGCTGGAGATCTCGATGTTGAATTATCTAACTTCGATCCAAGTGAACACGAAGGCAAATAATGAATACAGATAACGAAAAACTTATTGAAGATATTATAAATTCATTAGATAACGCTACAAATAACGGCGTCGGACATGTTGAAGTTAAAGTCAACAAAAAAACTTCAAATGTCGAAATTACAAATATATCAAAAGATGATGACAGCGATGATGGTCTTAAAAAAGAAGTTAAGACCATCGGCTGTGTCAAATGTGCTAAATAGGAGGCTAAATATGGCAAAAGCTACAGAACAACAAATCGATAACTTAGTTAATATGTTAGATGGCTATACAAAAGAAGGTGGCCATCATCTCAATGTCAACGTTCTTACAAAAGAAACTCTTCTCGATGCTCAAAAACATCCTGAAAATTATCCTCAACTCACAATCCGTGTCAGTGGATATGCTGTCAACTTCATCAAATTGACAAAAGAACAACAAGACGAAGTTATTTCTCGTACATTCCACGATGCTATTTAAGCTTATGGAAGGTCATATTCATTCAACAGAAAGTTTTGGAACAGTCGACGGACCGGGTATTCGGTTCGTCGTTTTTTTCCAAGGCTGTCCAATGCGTTGTCTATTTTGTCACAATCCAGATACATGGAAGATTAGTACCGATAAAGATAAAAAAAATTTAATGTCTGTTGATACTATTATTGAAAATTATAAAAAAAATCTTCCATTTTATAAAAATGGAGGAATAACATGCACTGGTGGAGAACCACTGCTTCAAATAGACTTTTTAACCGAATTATTTAAAAGATGTCACGAAGAAAATATTCATACCTGTTTGGACACTTCAGGGATAACATTCAACCCAAGCGATGATAAAAATCTAGCTAAATTCAACGAATTAATTAAATACACTGATTTAGTTATGCTCGATATAAAACAGATAGATAATGAGAAGCACAAAATTTTAACATCGCAAAACAACGATAGAATTCTTGCTTTTGCAGAGTACTTATCTGACAATAATATTCCTATTTGGATAAGACATGTTGTTGTTCCAGGTTATACTGATAAGAAAGAAGATTGGTATAAATTAGGACAATTCATTGGAAAATTAAAAACATTAAAAGCTTTAGATTGTTTACCTTATCATACCATGGGTGTAAATAAATATCATAGTTTAAATATTCCATATCCTCTAGAAGGCGTTGAACCAGCACCTAAAGAATTAGCTGCTAATGCAAAAAAAGAGATACTTCGAGGAATAATTAGCGTACGCAATAAAAAATAAAATTAAACAAAGCAGCTTTTATAATTATTAAAAAATAAAAGTTGCTTTTTTCTTTCAAAAACCTTATGAAATATAGATTTTACTATTGCATATTTTCATAATTTATAGTAAAATTTATTTCAGCGCGGGAAATAGCGCAGTATGGTAGCGCGCTTGGTTCGGGACCAAGAGGTCGCGGGTTCGACTCCCGCTTTTCCGACCAGTTACCAAAAAATATAGATGGCGGTTGTGGTGAAGTGGCTAACACATCTGGCTGTGAACCAGACATTCGGGAGTTCGATCCTCCTCAACCGCCCCATAATAGTAGAATAGGTCTGATACAATGCTATCAGGCTTTTTTGTTGCAAAAATATCAGAATTTACATTTAAAACGCGATATTTTGCTTTAAAAATAGAATTTTATTAGTTTGACAGGCTGTTGGTAGGCTTCACATAGAGGCTCTATTGGCAGCTTTTTATTTTGCTTTTAAACGATTTAAACTCAAGGGGGCTAAAATTCTACACGATTTAACACAATTTGAAATTTGAGATAATATAGCTTTGACGTTATTCCACAATTTGCTTGTAATTTTCTAAAACTTGTAATTTTCTGAAAAAAAGGTCTATAAGTTTTATGTAATTTAATACTATATTTATAAGGCTTATACTTTGCTAACAATAGTGAAAAACAATGGTTAATTGAATATCTAAAAACTATTGCATAAAAATACTGACAAATGGAGGTTGAAAGAATATGTTAAGAAATAAATTGTCAATTATTGGTTACACAGTACTTTTATCGATAACTTGTGTTAGTTTAGTTGCGTGTGGTAATAATGACGACAGTGGTGAAAACAAAAATCCTGTTCACGATACTTCAAAATGGTTTACAGAAGAAGAATTGTCGTTAAAAGGGCTTACTGGTTTGACTGCACCGACTGGATTGTCAGGAGAGATGCAATCAAGCGATGCATGGTATAACGGCGGATACTCATTTTCACAAGTCTGTCCGAATGAAGATACATTTATGACGAATGCAGAAACATATTTTTCGTATTTTAAAACAAATTATAATGGAATGTTCGGCAAACCAAAACTTGAAAAGTTTAGTATGGATACAAACGAAAATTGGTATATTATAGAGCAAAAGAATGATTTGTCTGACTATTTCGATAATAATCCTAGTAATTTGTACAAGTTCTATTATGTAAGGGATAACACTTTGGATAATGGCTATTTTACAAGAGGCTCGGTTTGGATTTTTGAAATTAGATATGAATTTGATACTAATTCTAATGAATATAAATTTAAACTATTTATTGAAAGTGCTGATTCTTCTCGAAATGGAATTTATACAAATTATTACAAAATGAGATGAAGTCAATATATATAATTGTTTGGAGAATAGATGTTAGCAAAACAACACAATGTTCCGTAAAATCGCAACGAAATCAACAATTCCTATTTCATATATTTTTTAACAGTAGCTTTGATGAACATACGAGTAAATTGATGTGATATATGTGACAAGGTAGTAAATTTAGTAATAGTTCAAAAGAAAATCTTTGAAATTTAGTTTGAGTTGGCTTATTTTATGTGCTTAAATATCTATAAATGTTAAATTGAAGAGTTAGTGATAGTTATGTTACATATTGTGCTATATTAAGAAACGATATTCAAAAATACTGTTGCTAAAATTTTCATAATTACAAGAGTAGTGCTAGCATTGCTACTATGCTATCAACTCTTACATAAGAATGCATTAGTTTGATACAGTAAAATGTGTCGAACTTTTTTATTTTTACGAGAGTTTGATTCTTACTATAGTTTCGAACTCGCAAACTTTGATACATAAAATATTATATTTTTTTCATTTTATTTAACATTTGTGTCTTACTCAAATTTATAAATTGATATTTTATAATTATCTTTTTTTTGATATTTTAATGCTACTCCTGTTCCACCACATGAACCTAATTCATTATTGACCGGGATCATAAAGGAAAAAGCAAGAGTGGCATTTAGTTTAATAGGTAATGACCCTGAAATTGGAAAAAAAGGATATAAGGTTAGTCATATCATTGATACTGGAACAGATTATAATTTTGGTAAATACGTGCAAGGAATGGCTAGCATTGGTAAAAAGTATTTTCAATTTGGTAATTATTCTGACTGGACTAAATGTAAAAATGGATACTATCTTAGAACTTTTTCTGGCAATATTAATTCTGATGCACTTAAATTTCTAAAAGCACATTTTTTAAGATTAACCAGTCCTTTAAATTACATTCTTACTCCCAAAAAAGTTTTGCAAGTTAATTATATAAAAATTCCCAAGAACGATGTTGGTGAATTAAAAGAACTCCAGGCGTATGCTATGGAACAATTTAAGATTATCTATGGAAAAGTATATACCGACTATTTGTCAATGCTCATGCTTCCTAGTAAATCATTAATTAATAATCCAGGTAATAAAGCAATTGATGTTGATTATGGCTTTCATATTAAATGACTTACTTCCAAAGCGACTTCATCATCACCAAAAACTACTATAACTAAAATAATTACATCAAAAAGTACAATTGGATTCTATGCAAAAAATATTTTTTAGACTTTACTGGAAAATGGTAAGTTAACTTACACGATGATTACTAATTTAATGAATAAAGATTGTTGCAGTAGAGAGATTGGAATATCATATTCTATTATAGTTATCAATACGTCAAAAACATACGATCATCAAAGATATTACAAGATTCTTATTTTAGGAAAATATCTAATCTGTTCTCAATGGAAGGAAAAAAATAGAGTAAAACTTAATGCTTGGCTTGCTGCTAACGGATTATAATTAATCTTAGAATTATTAAAGAAAAGATGACTTATCTAATCCAAATACAGTCATACTTTATAGATGACAAAAATATTTTTTCAAATTTAATTCAACGCAATAAAATAAAAATTTATTTAGTACATTTATAAAAAAACAAGAGATTTATTCAATGAAAATTTTAATATTTGATGCTGGTATATTGGGCTGTAATCTTGCAAAAAACTTATTCTATAGTGGAAAAGATGTCACTTTATTGGCTCGTGGAAATTAGGCTGATGAAATCAAAAATAACGGAATACGAATAAAGAATAAATTTTTACCAATTACATTTAAAACTAATATTCCAGTTATCACTGAATTAAAACCTGAAGACAATTTTGATGTTATTTTTGTTGCAGTACGTTATACGCAAATCAATTCAATCATTGACACTTAAAAAAATAATTCTACTGAAAAATATTATTTTTGTAGAAAATAATGTACGAACAAATGATATTATCAATTTGCTACCCAATAAAAATACTCTTTTCGCTTTTTCTCTTTCAGCGGGACATCGTGAGCAAAATCGTGTTGTATCTATTGATTTAAAGAAATTAACTATAGGTCAGCTTTCTAGTTCTCCTTCTAATGAATTGTTTATTAAAGATATTTTTGTCAAAACAAAATACAAAATAGTATACGAAAAAAATATGGATGATTATCTTCTTTGTCATGCTGCTTTCGTTATTCCAGTAGCCTTTGCTTGCTATAAAACAAATGGTAACCTCAATAAAATTAAAAGAAATAATGCTTATCTAAATAAAATTATCGATGCCAATATAGAAGCATATAGAATTATAAGTAATGCTGGTCATGAAATATTACCTGATGATGATAAAGACTTTGAAAGCAAAAAATATAGAAAAACCTGCTTTAAATTTTTTAAATTGATGTGTGGAACTAGTCTTGGAAAAATTTGTGCTTCTGATCATGCGATGAATGCTACTGATGAAATGAGTGCATTAAATGAAGATTTTTAAAAATTTTTTGATGAAAATAATGCAGCTTATCCTACATGGATTGAATTAAAAAATGACTGTAAGAATTATTTAAAATGATTATTTTAAAAACAATTATCGAAGACTTATTTCTCAGTGTACTTTTTTTCTAATTTGTGCTATAGGAATTAGAAAAAGCGCCATTGGTATGGTTCATCTTTATAGCCAAAAAGTACAAAATTGCTGTGTTGAATTAGGATTGATAACTCATAATAAAATTAAGCGCTATTCTATTTTATTTAAAATTATTTGCATTCCTGGATTATATTACATATGTTTTACTCTGCGCATATTTGATAAATTGTTTCAAAAGATTTCTTAAAGGTTTTTGGCAACTTCTTGTTATTCTATCAATCATTAATTTATTTGATCAATTATTAATTGATAATTTTGGGGTTGGTCATACTAATGCTTGGATAATACCTGGAACAGAAAACTTAAAACAATATATCACTAAAAAAGATAAATGTAAAAAATGGCTTTTTGGCACAGTTGGTATGGCAATAATATCAGCTATATTATCAGGATTAATGACAATTTTTATCAATTAAAATGTCTCAATACAACCATTTCAATATAAAACTAATTAATAAATCATATTATCATTCATTTTAAAATTACAAACTATTGCTTTTATTGCTTTAAAGTGTTATTCTTTAAAAGCAACTTAAGGGAGTAGTTGACTCATTGAGTGATTGACCTACAAACCGGTCATAAAAACCAGGTTAATCTTAATTAACGAGACTTATGTTAGCTATTTTTAGAGGCTAACTATAGGGTCTCGTTTTATTATGGGGGATAAACAAAATACTATGGACACTCTAATTTGGGTTTTAACTGCTATTGGATTAGGAGCAGGGCTTGCTATGGATGCTTGCGCAGTATCAATGAGTAATGGATTAGCTAATCCAAAAATGAAACTTGGCAAAGTATTTACCATCGCTGGATTTTTTGGCGTATTCCAAATAATTATGCCAATTTTCGGTTATTTAGCTGTCACTGTTTTAAGCGCTGCTTTAGGAGAAAAATTTACTACAATTTTCAGTTATTTAGTACCATGGATTGCTTTAATCTTACTTTTGATTTTAGGAATTAAAATGTTAATTGAAGGTATTAAAGAAGGCAAAAATAATAAAAAGGAAAAAGATAATACAGAAGAAACCGTAAAAAATTTGACTATCGGAGGACTTTTTATTCAAGCAATAGCCACATCAATTGATGCATTAAGTGTCGGTGTTATTTATGGAAATGTTGTTCCTTTAAAAGCCTACTTAACATTCTTAATCGTTGGTATAGTTACTTTTGGAATCAGTGTTGCCGCAGTCTTCATCGGAAAAAAATTCGGAACTATATTTTCTAACAAAGCAACTATAGCTGGTGGAATCATTCTTTGTGCAATTGGCTTAGAAATTTTCTTTACTCATTGGAATGATGTTGTCGCTGGAATTAATGCTATTTTTAATTTATTTTAATGTTTTAAGGAGTAGTAAATAAAATGATTCTTACTTTTGTTGATTCTTGGCCAATTTATCTTCAATCAATTGCCTTTGTAGTAGGTTTAATTGTCGGTACTATTTGTTTAGTCAAGTTCTGCGATATTTTTGTTGATTCGGCAAGTACAATTGCCAAAAAACTTCATATATCTGAATTAATTATCGGTTTAACTGTTGTTGCTATCGGTACAAGTTGTCCTGAACTAGCTGTTTCAGTATCCGATTCTATATCATCACTATTAGAAAATAGCAATGCCAACGTTGCAATAGGCAATGTCATAGGAAGCAATATTTGTAACTTACTTCTAGTATTAGGATTTTCTGCTGTATTTACTCCGATTGTTGTAAAAAAATCTGTTTGCAAACGTGAATATCCATTTTTATTAATAATATCAGCTCTTCTAGTCTTATTTGTAATCTTATTCGGAACAGGATCTTCTATAACTGGTAATTATGCAATATTAAGATGGGAAGCTATAATTCTTGTTGTTCTTATGTTTGTTTATATTTGGTTCTTAATCCACAATGCAAAAAAACATCCAGATGAACAATTAAATACTGAAGAAGAAAAACTTACAGAAGAAAAAGAGAAAGATATGAAATTATGGAAGGCTATAATTTTAGTTATAGTCGGAGCAGCTGGAATTGTCTTTGGAGGAGAAGCTGTCGTCTTTGGTGCCAAAGGATTAGCTTTACAAGTTTCTGATGCTGCTCACTTAGACCATGATTTAGCAGAATCTTTAGTTGGATTAACAATTGTGGCAGTAGGAACTTCTTTACCTGAATTAGTAACAAGTGTTGTTGCAGCTAAAAAAGGACAAAATGAATTAGCCTTAGGAAATGTCATCGGTTCTAATATTTTCAACATTTTATTCGTTTTAGGAATCGCTGGTACAGTTAATCCTTTAACCACTGGTTCTCAAGTTATTATCGATGCTATAGTTATGATGGCTGCAACAATTGTTGTATTTATTTTTGCTCTAACTGGAAAAATTAAACGTTCTGGTGGTATTGCATTGCTATGTATGTATGGTGCTTACTTAGCATATCTAATTGTTCGTACAATAATGTAAATTAAAAGGAAAATAATACTTTTTAAATTTATTATTTTCCTTTTTTGTATGAATAAAATTTAATTTTTCCGAATAATTTTGTCCTTCTTCTACCGCTTCTTTATAAAGAGAATGTATTTTTCTAACATTTTCAACAAACATCTTCCCCGCTGGGGTTAAAGAAATACTTTTTTGTGTTCTATCAAAAATTTTAAATCTAATTTCTTCTTCTATCACTTGAATTTGACAACTTAAAGAAGGTTGAGAAATGTATAACATATCAATAAAATTTTCTTGTCAAATTATTATATATTAATACTAGAGGAGGTAAATATGAAATCATTAATAGTTTATTTTTCTAGAAGAGGAGAAAACTATGCAGTAGGAAATATTAAAGAAGGCAATGCCAAACAAGCAAAGACAATTATGAATGCTATTTGGGATGGCTATGAATTAGCAAATAACTTATAACTTAATTAATCTTATTTTCATTATTAAGAGGTATTTTTTCCTCTTAATTTTTTTAGGTAAAAATATACTCATATATTTTTATGATATATTAATTAAAGGTAAATATTTTTTACAAATATAGGTATATTATGAAGAATAAAATAAATAAAAATACTATTCCCAATGACTTTTCTATAAAGCTAGTCTTAATCGATGCATTTCCCGTTTTATTCTTTGGACTTTCGGGAATATTTTTAGGGTTAATTTTAAATAATTTTTTATTTTATATTGGAGCAACAATATGCATGTTATCTGGAATATTAAAGGTTTTATGGAAATTTATAGTTGCTAAAAAAAGAAAAATATCTGGCCATTATTTTTGCAGATGAGAATTGCAACACCAATTGGTTTTGTTATTACTTTAATATCTATTATATTATCTGGAATTCAAAGAACTCTTTCTCCGCTAATTAATTTTCTTTTGTACCCTTTACCGCTGACTTTCTTTATTATTGGCTTAATTAGTCTTTTATCAATGATAATATTTACTTTTGTCTTAGATTCTTCAAATGCTAAATCAAATTGGATTAATCAAATATGCAATAGCCTTTGTCAATTATCTTTCTTTATTTCTTTTCTAATCATCTTTTTAATGTACTAGATTTTAAAAAAAGTACATACTATACTATTCATATGAAAGAAAACTTGGAAAATAATTTAAATATAACAATATCATTTGATAATAAATATAACGGAAATAAAAAAGATAGAATACGATATAAAACATCAAATTTCTCATTAGTCTTTATAGGAGGATTAATTATTTTTTGTGCTGGAATTTATCTAATGTTTTTCCATTTTCGTCCTAGACCAATTGGAATTCAAAAATATGAAGCAATATTTATATTTGTTTTAGGTATAGTATTAATAATAGCATCTCCTTTTGCTTTCATTTTTTCAAAGATGAATGCCAAATTTGATGGGGAAATTATGTTTAACATAAAAAAAGATGAATCTAATCCTGATTATCAATTAAATGTTACTGGATATAAAAAAGAAAAATTATGCAAAGAAACTTGTATTATAAATTCAATCGAAGCAAAAAAAACTTTCTACGAAATAAATACTAGAAAAGGGAAGAATTATATTATTCCTTTTTCTCAAATTTCTGAAGATAATAAAAACAAATTATCTGAAATAGCTGCTCTTTTAAAAGAACATAACACAATTAAGAATTAAATATTTTGGAGAAAGTAATGAAAAATATTTTAGCCATGGATTTAGGGAAAACAACGCTGGGACTAGCTATATCTAGATCAGGAATTTTTGTTACTCCTTTAACTAATATCAAGTTTCCTGCAGAAGATTATGATGAATGTATAAAACTTTTACTTGATACAATTAAATTTGAAAAAATAGAGCATATCGTAATTGGACTTCCTTTATTTCCTAGCGGAGATCCTTGTGAAATGACTCCTGTTGTTGAAGAATTTATAAAAAAGATAACTCCTTTATTTCCTAATATAGATATCAACAAAGTTGATGAAAGAAATTCTACCGTAGAAGCTGCTGAAATGCTTCATTTAAATAATAGAAAAGCAAAAAATCAAAAGTCTATTATTGATAGTGCCGCGGCCATGATAATTCTCGAGCGATTTTTAAAACAAATTGGGCAATATTAAGCTTGGATATCCAAGCTTTTTTTTATTTTAAATACATTATTTAACTTTATGAAAAAAATTAATATTTATTTAATAAAGTTTAATAATTATTTTTTAATTTATTTTCAAAAAAACTATTGAATTTTATTAAAATATTATTTATATTTTAGATGTTACAATAAAAAAGGAAGTAATAATTACTATGTTAGAAGAGAATGAATTATATGACAAAGCTTTGAAAATTGCTAATGGTGAAATAAAATATAAAGAAACTATTCCATATTCATATAAATCAGGAAGCACATTTTTTATCGAAGGGATAAAAAGTGCTTCTCGAGAAATAGAGTATTTAAACTCAAGGTTTCCTTTTTGTATTACCAGAGATGGTATTGCTGCTTTTGAGCCTGATATACGTTTTTTAACAGTAAATACCGATGAAATTAGTACTGATATTCTCGAAGATTCTTCTATTATTGGTTTATTTATCATGCCAAAAGTAAAAAAATAATAGGTGAAGAAATTTATTTCAAAGTAAAGTATTTATGGGTGCATAATGATAATCAGTTTTTTGCAACAATAAATAACGCTCTCTTCAATAAAGACATTACTGAGTTATTATTTTATTCTCCTCTAAATGATTCAACAGCTTTTAAAATTCCAGAATCAGTTATTAAAATTAATAAATTTGCTTTCAAAGGTGTAAAACATCTTCGCACACTTTATGTACCAAAGAATATTTCACTTGATGATATCGATATTACTCCTTCAGTTAACATCATACGCTATTAAATAATTTGACAAAAAAATATTTATATGATACATTCAAAGAAGTTTGATTATCAAACTATCTAATTTGTTCATCGGAGGACACTAGATCGCAATCTAGTTTGTCGAAAAGATGTCGAGTGCGCTCGGTTATATTGAAAAATATAACCTTTTTTGTTTGTTGTATAGAAGGAGGAGCTGTTTATGAAGAAAATTGATCTATCTGAACATTTTACTTTTAAAAAACTTTTACTTTTTAGTATCCCATCTATTTTTATGATGATTATTTCATGCATCTATGGAATAGTTGATGGATTATTTATCACCAATATTATAGGTGACGATGCCTTTACAGGAATTAATTTAATCATGCCTGTTGTTATGATTGTCGGTACAATTGGTACTATGTTCGGTACAGGTGGAGGAGCTTTAATTTCAAAATTCTTAGGAGAAGGAGATAAAGAGAAGGCTAACAGATTGCTTTCAACTTTCTCAATATTCATATTTATATTAACAGCTATAATAGGATTTATTTTAATTATTCTTATTGAACCTATTTCTTACGCAATTGGCGCTGATGAAAGCACTATTCAATATTGTGTACCATATGGAAGAATTTTGTTAGCCTTTATGCCTTTTTACGCTTTACAACTCGCTTATCAAAATCTAATAATTGTTGCAGGTAAGCCTCATTTTGGATTAATCATTACAATTATTGCTGGTCTTGTTAACGGATTATTTGATTTTTTGTTCATCTATGTTTTTAATTTCGGAGTTCAAGGAGCTGCGTTTGCAACTATTTTATCCCAAGTCTTTGGAGCAATTATTCCACTTGTTTATTTCTTTAGAAAAAAAACTAGCAGTTTAATCCATTTTGAAAAACCTATCTTAGATTTTAAAGATATTGGCAAAGCTGCTTATAATGGCTCAAGTGAAATGGCATCTAACGTTTCTATGTCCTTAGTTAATATGCTATATAACATTCAACTTTTGCAAATATTTGGAAAAGGTGGTGTTAGTGCATATGGAACAATCATGTATGTTGGGTTTATTTTTATTGGAACTTTCTTCGGATTTTCAATGAGTGTTGTACCTATAATGGGATATAACCTGGGAGCTAAACGTACTGATGAATTACATAACGTTTTTAAAAAGAGCTTAATTATTATCACTACTTTTTCATTAGTACTCACAATGCTAGCTGAAGCCTTATCATATCCATTAGCATTTATTTTCTTTTCCAAAAATCAAGAACTTTTAGATCTCACCACAATAGCAATAAGAATTTACGCTTTATCCTATTTATTAAGTGGATTTAATATCTTTGGTTCATCAATGTTCACAGGTTTAAATAATGGGTTTGTATCATCCTTAATTTCTTTTTCAAGAACATTAATATTCCAAGTAGTAATGATTTTCATAATTCCTTTAATATTTGGGCCTTATGGAATTTGGGCTGCAATGTTATTTGCCGAATTCTTTTCATTAATTGTCACATTAGTATCAATTATTGTTAATCACAAACGATATGGATATTACTAATTATTAAAAAAACTACATATATAAAAAGCCATATTTAATACAATTTTTTCAAAAGAAATAAATATGGCTTTTTTACTATAATTTTTTACCGCAGTTATTACAATAATTAGCATCTAATGGATTTTCTGAATTACAATAATGACACTTTTTTATTAAACTCTTTCCGCAATTTGAACAATATTTTGCATCTTTAAAATTTTTATTATGGCAATATGGACATTCAATTTGATTTTTATTCATAGTATCAGAAACAGTATCAATAGCTGGTTTTATATTCTTAGTCAATTCATTTATAACTGTTGCTTGATCTTTGGCAAAATATGCATATATTGCACGATTATATCCAATTAATAAGAAAATTATTCCAGGAGTTATTAAAAATACACCTATAAAACATAAATAAAATAATGTAGGCTGTTCCATAGTAGAAAAAGCTTTAAAAAAATCAATCAATCCAAATGTCATACACGCTATACCAGAAATTAAAAAAACAAAACCTAAAATTCTAAAAATTATCTTTTTATTTTTATGTTTGCGCTCTTTTTCATCATCTATCATTTGGTTAACTTCATCATATTTTTTCATATTTAGTCTCCATAACATTATTTTAACAAAAAATTATCTAATAACATAGTTTATTTATTAATAAATTTATGCTAGTCTATGTTTTCAAAGGTAATTATAGATTATGAATATTTTATTAGTTAATGATGATGGATATAATGCTGAAGGTATTCTACTTTTGCAAAAGAAATTAAAAAAATATGGTGAAGTAACAATAGTTGCACCTAAAAACAGCATGTCTGCCAAGTCATGTTCTTTAACAATAAGAACTGGTCTTAAAGTTGTTGAAGAAAGTGAAAACGTGTATTCAGTTGAAGGGTTTCCCGCCGATTGTACTTCTTTTGGTTTGGTTGAATTAAATAAACATTTCGATTTGGTCGTATCTGGTTGTAATCACGGATTAAATATTTCCGATGATATAAATTATTCAGGAACAATAGGCGCTTGTGTTGAAAGTATAAAACATAAAGTACCAGCCATAGCTTTTTCATGTGAATTCAACTTTAATATTGTCGATAAATATTTTGACAAAGTTATGAATTATATTATTGAAAATCAATTGATATCTTCCAAATATATTTTGAATATCAATTTTCCTAAAGGAAATTATGTCAAGGATATAAAACTAACAAAAAGCATCTCTACTGAATACGATAGAGCGTATTATAAACATGAAGATGGACTATACTATTGTCAGAGATTAGAAATATGTAAAGAAATCCCAATCGACTCTGAAAATTATGCAGTAAATAATGAAATTATTAGTATATGCCCTTTGACAAATTCTTATTTTAATTCAAATCTCTATGATAATTTAATCAAAAAAATTTAATTATAAAATCCCTAGTTTCTCAAAGATTAATAGTATATAATTTCATAGGAAGGAGATAAATATGGTAAAAAACATTAAAATTAAAAAAGTCAAATATTTCTGGCTTTATATAGTTCTAGGTGTATTAGGAGTCATTGCTTCAATAATTCTTGCACCAATATGGAATTTCTGGGAACAATGCCCTTGGAAAACTTGGGGGCAAAGCATATTAGGAATAATAATTGCCGCCGCTATTTTATTCTATGTTGGCTATTATCTAATAAAAAAGATTATTAGATCAAGAGGTGTAATACAAGTTTTATACATAATTGAATGTGTAGTTCTTGTATTAATAGCAATTGGCAGTATTTTAACCCAGCTTCAAATTCTTCCTATTAAAGAAATATGTATGATAATAGGATTAATATTCTGGAGTGAAGGTGTAATTGATTTATTCCGTGCTTATTTTCATCAAAGAGATTCAAAAACAAGTTATCCAATGTGGAGACTTTGCATCGCAATTGTCGCAGTCACGCTTGGAACATATATGTTCGCTAAACCATTTTTCCAAAATATAGTAGTACTTTGGGTCTTTGTTTCATTATTATTTGTATTAAGTATCGCATTGATTGTCTTTGGTGCAATGTGTAAGCCAGCAGGAAAACCAAAAAAAGTCAAAGAAAACAAAAAAAATAGCGATAATAAAAAAGCAATAGAAGAAAAAGAAGAGAAAAAAGAACAAAAAATTATTGAACCAAAAATAACTGAATTTAAACCAAAAGAAACAAAATCTTCTTCAAAAAAAGATGAAAAAGAAGAAGAGAAAAAAGATAAATAAAAATCCTCAAAAAATGAGGATTTTTTTCTTTTATCTTCTTGCAATCTCAAAACAAAAATGGTATTATTAAAAAGCTGTTTAAGACAGCACTAATAAATAACAAATTCAAAAATTATGTTGACATTAATATTGAAATTTGTTATTCTAATACATGCCGGGTGTTTAGCTCAGCTGGGAGAGCATCTGCTTGACGTGCAGAAGGTCATAGGTTCGATCCCTATAGCACCCACCATTGAGGTTAAAATTGTTGCATGTATTGCAACTTTTTTATTAAATTAATATCGTGGAGCAGTACCCAAGCGGTTGAAGGGACTGGTCTTGAAAACCAGCAGAGGATTAACGTCCTGCGGGGGTTCGAATCCCTCAATCTCCGCCATTTATTAAAAAAACTTAATAT
>ULKB01020030.1_pt1 | contig 21729 bp, 18 predicted proteins | sample 1951031 | NCBI WGS metagenome assembly ULKB01 (sample SAMEA4835488, study PRJEB28245) | human gut metagenome | biome: gut microbiome; material: fecal sample | place: Denmark | collected 2008
CGAGCAGTTTCCTTCTGTACCTGATCCCATGTTTCACCCATGAAACGTTTAATTGAGAAGATAGTACGCTGCGGATTAGTGATAGCCTGACGCTTTGCAGGGTCACCTACCTTACGTTCACCGCCATCGACAAATGCCACGATAGACGGAGTAGTACGTTTACCTTCGCTGTTAGCGATAACTACCGGTTCATTACCTTCAAATACTGAAACACATGAGTTTGTTGTTCCTAAGTCAATTCCAATAATCTTTCCCATAATTGTATATCTTTATTTATTTGTTTTCAATTAAACTGATTTCCCGGCGAATGGTTCACAGAAATTTTTCTTTTTCTTTTCGTGCACCAATCGCACGTCTTTTATCAAGCAAACAGTATGCCAAGGCAGGTATGTTAGGAACAACTGACAAAATGGCGTATCCTTTTTCGCTACCGACCGACAGAAAAGGCAGAATCGTAGAAACACTGTCAGTTTTTGAATGGAAAAAATCTTAAGAGGTGTATGAAAAACGATAGAAACAATGGTTGGCCTTGGGTTTACCGCTTAAAAAAAGCTTCTTGTGTGGGAATTTTCTCTTTTTTTTCTGAATACAATAAAGAAGGAATGTCCGAATGAATGTCTACTGAGATACGGGTGACCGCTTGTTTGTATAGTAAAAAAGGAGGTGTGCAATTTGACACATCTCCTTCGTTTATTTCAATGATATCTACAGTAGTCTGTTTATTGTTTCTTCAAGACTAACAGTTCATTACCGTTTTCTCCGAGCAGATATACTTGACCGTTTTTTATTGAGAAACTTCTTGTTTCATTCAGCGCGTTCAGTACAGTGGTTTCCGTTTCCATGTCGGGACACATCATCATGGTGGTGGCGATATTTTCAAACTTCAGTGAATTGGCTGTTTTTTCATTCTGAAGCAAAGTACCGTTGATGGTATTGCAACCCACATTACCGTAAATGCGGTTCTCGTCGGTATTAAAACCAATAAACGGAGTGACTTCGGTAGTGCCCACTATTTTTTTGCCGTTTACCAACTCAATGGCCCATTCGCCTGAAAGGTCTGTCAGTGAAACCTGCGATTCGTCTTTTTTCTGCAACGTCAGCATCTTTTTGCCGTCTTCGCTGCACAATGCAATGATTTCAGGCTGGTCTGATACGGTTTCATAGGACTTCACCTTGTTCAGTGCGTTCAGTACCATTTGTTCAGTCTGCATATCGGGACAAGCCATACGCGTACTTCCGATAGGACCGAAAGATAATGCTCCGGGGGTCAGCGAATCAGCTTCAAAAGTGCCCATCATACGGTTACAACCACTGTTCCCATAGATACGTTTTTGAGCTACATCAAAGCCAATAAAAGGCGTTTTTTTATCCGTGATTTTCTGTCCGTCCACTTCGGTGATATTCCATTCACCGTTCAAGGAAGAGAGTGTTAACATATTCTTACTGCCACCGCATGAAGCTAAGATTAGTGCACTGGCGCAAACTGCCGTCATTTTAAAAATTACTTTTTTCATCATACTTTTTTCGTTAAATCATTTAGTTTAGTCTGCAAAGCTATATATAATTCTTTATTTGCAGTAATAATAAACAATTTTTTTGTACCTTTGCCATACTTTATAAATTAACAAAAAATGATATGAAAATGTTTTTAAGTGTGCTATTGGGGGTGGTAGGATGCTATATAAGTTATGCACAGAACGGCTATATAGTCTCCACTGCGTCCCAACAGGCAAATACTTTCGTAGAATCACCGGAAAAACAGTTTATCGATGACCATTTTAAATATTACAGTCTGTGCGACTGGACACCGGGAATGAAGTTTATGGTTATTCCGGAACGTAAAGACCTTGTCATCCCGGTCTTTAAATCGGCAGAGAACGGTAAGGATGTGAATTCCGGAGAACTGAAGAATAAGATTATGGAATTTTTGGGTACTGAAGTGACTGACCGAGGATTCGTGCATTTCAATTTTGACTGTGAGGGTAAGCTTTACTACCATGAGGTGAAGAATATCACGTTGGAGCAATATTGCATGAAGCCCAAAGCCGGTATTCCTACTCTTGCTTATTTGGGTGATGTGGATATTGCCAAGGATTTGTTGGAAGGTGAAACGCTGTATATGCGCACCGACAAAGTGCGTATAGACGACCCCAACAGTACCTCTGGCTATAAGGAAGTGCACATCGGGATGAATGAAAAAGTGACAGTGATTGCCGTAGGAGTAGGCAGCCGTGCCTTCCCGGTGAAGATTGTATTCTCCGATGTCAAAGGAAACACGTATTATCAGCCGGTAGCTGTTTCAAAGACCAATTGTGGGATGTTTGACAATAATTTCATCATGGAAAAGAAAAATAAATATTTTCCCAATGCATTCGGTTTCAGTGATGCCAACGCCAAAAAGTCTCAAACATTGATGGAGAAATATGGTAAAAAGCCTATCTATCTGAAAGCAGAAACAGAATGTATAGACGATGCCGGCATGACAGTCAAATTGCCCAAATACACGCAGTTTGTCATTAAAAACATTATTGTAGAAAACGGAAGTCAGTCCGTGACGCTTGATTTGACTGCCACAGACGGAAAGCTTTACCGGATAAAGACGACTTTCGTACATGCAAGTGTCACCAGTCTGGCCTTGCGTAATGATGGCTATTTTGCCGATGTGTTCGGCATTGGCGACCTGCGTGCCAAATATCCCGATACGACCGAAGAAACCTGGGATCTAATCAGCCACGGTGAAGTGCGCAAGGGCATGACAACAGACGAATGTCGCTTGTCTTTGGGATACCCCATCCGCGTGCATAAGGTAACGGGAGGATATGAAACTTGGTACTATCAAAGAAAATCCTTGGATTTTACTTATAAGAAACTGGAACGTATCAACTAATACCCAAAATATTTTGTTATCTTTGCCCGGTGAACGGTATGTTTTGCCGGGCAATTTATTTTTAATTAAAGAGAAGAAATGGGTAAAGTATTAATTATCGGTGCAGGCGGTGTAGGTACTGTCGTGGCACACAAAGTGGCTCAGAATCCGGATGTTTTTACAGACATTATGATTGCCAGCCGCACTAAATCAAAATGTGATGCAATCGTTAAAGCAATCGGTAATCCTGCTATTAAAACAGCTCAGGTTGATGCAGACAATGTAGATGAACTGGTAGAGCTTTTTAATAGTTTCAAACCCGAAATCGTTATTAATGTAGCCCTGCCTTATCAGGATCTTACCATCATGGAAGCCTGCCTGAAAGCCGGAGTGAATTATCTGGATACTGCCAATTATGAACCGAAAGATGAAGCTCACTTCGAATACAGCTGGCAATGGGCTTACAAGCAACGTTTTGAAGAAGCCGGCCTGACAGCTATTCTCGGTTGCGGTTTCGATCCGGGTGTAAGCGGCATCTATACGGCGTATGCTGCTAAACACCACTTTGATGAAATGCATTATTTGGATATCGTGGATTGCAATGCCGGTAACCATCATAAGGCATTTGCTACCAACTTCAATCCCGAAATCAATATCCGTGAAATCACTCAAAACGGACGTTATTATGAAGACGGCAAATGGGTGACCACCAAGCCGTTGGAATTTCATAAGGACCTGACTTATCCCAATATCGGTCCTCGTGATTCATATTTGTTGTATCACGAAGAACTGGAGTCGTTGGTCAAGAATTTCCCCACTATCAAGCGCGCTCGCTTCTGGATGACTTTCGGACAGGAATATCTGACTCATTTGCGTGTAATTCAGAATATTGGTATGGCACGTATCGATGAAATAGATTATAACGGTGTGAAAATAGTTCCTTTGCAATTCCTGAAAGCCGTATTGCCCAATCCGCAGGATTTGGGTGAGAACTACGAAGGTGAAACCTCTATCGGTTGCCGTATCCGTGGTGTCAAAGATGGTAAAGAACGTACTTACTATGTATACAATAACTGTAGCCATCAGGAAGCCTACAAGGAAACCGGCATGCAGGGTGTCAGCTATACTACCGGTGTACCTGCCATGATAGGTGCCATGATGTTCTTGAAAGGACTTTGGAAGAGGCCGGGAGTATGGAATGTAGAAGAGTTTGATCCGGACCCGTTCATGGAACAGCTCAATAAGCAGGGTTTGCCTTGGCACGAAGTGTTGGACGGAGACTTGGAACTTTAAAAACAGGAATGGAATATGAACGTAGGAGACAAAGCCCCCGAAATATTGGGTCTGAATGAAAAGGGAGAAGAAATTCGTTTGAGCAATTACAAAGGCAAGAAAATAGTACTCTATTTTTATCCCAAAGACATGACTTCCGGTTGCACTGCACAGGCGTGCAACTTGCGTGACAATTATTCCGAATTGTGTGCTAAAGGTTATGAGGTAATCGGAGTGAGTGTAAACGATGCCAAATCGCATCAGAAGTTTATCGAGAAAAACGAACTGCCTTTTACTTTAATCGCAGATACCGACAAGAAATTGGTGGAGCAGTTTGGCGTATGGGGAGAGAAGAGTATGTACGGACGCAAATATATGGGTACTTTTCGTACTACTTTTATTATTAACGAAGAGGGTGTAATCGAGCGCGTCATTTCTCCCAAAGAGGTGAAGACAAAAGAACATGCCCAACAAATTTTATAATTTACTTAACAGACCAAAAAGAAATCTTATGGCTAAAAAAGATAACGAAGAAATTCCATTCACAGCAGGACCGGGTTCCGGAGCTAGCGAAAAATTGAAAGCGTTGCAAGCTGCAATGGATAAGATAGAGAAGAACTTCGGTAAAGGCTCTATCATGAAATTAGGAGATGAAAACGTTCAGCAGGTAGAGGTTATCCCGACCGGTTCCATCGCCTTGAACGCTGCACTCGGTGTAGGCGGTTATCCGAAGGGAAGAATCATCGAGATATACGGCCCTGAATCATCCGGTAAAACAACATTGGCTATCCATGCTATTGCCGAAGCTCAAAAAGCGGGAGGAATCGCTGCTTTTATTGATGCGGAACATGCATTCGATCGTTTCTATGCTTCCAAATTGGGAGTGGATGTAGATAACCTGTGGATCTCACAGCCGGACAATGGTGAGCAGGCATTGGAAATTGCGGAACAATTGATTCGCTCTTCAGCCATTGATATTATTGTTATTGACTCTGTTGCAGCATTGACACCGAAAGCTGAAATCGAAGGTGATATGGGTGATAATAAAGTGGGACTTCAGGCACGTTTGATGTCACAGGCACTGCGCAAGCTCACCTCTGCCATCAGTAAGACCAACACAACTTGTATCTTTATCAACCAGTTGCGTGAGAAAATCGGTGTAATGTTCGGTAATCCTGAAACAACTACCGGTGGTAATGCCTTGAAGTTCTATGCTTCGGTACGTTTGGATATCCGTCGCGCCACACAGTTGAAAGATGGCGAGGAAGTTATCGGAAATCAGACACGTGTAAAGGTGGTGAAGAATAAAGTGGCTCCTCCTTTCCGCAAAGCTGAATTCGATATTATGTTTGGCGAAGGTATTTCTAGAGCCGGAGAAATTATCGATTTGGGAGCCGAACTCGGCATTATTAAGAAAAGCGGTTCGTGGTACAGCTATAATGATACCAAACTGGGACAAGGTCGTGATGCTTCCAAACAGGTGATTCAGGACAATCCGGAATTGGCGGAAGAACTGGAAGGACTTATCTTTGCCGCACTGAAGGATAAAGAATAAAGTACTTTGTTATATGTTTAGGCATGAATTTTATGGAACTAATCTTCCGTGGAATCCATGCCTAAACTATAAATGCCTTCATGGTTTATTTCTTCAGCTCAAAGCCTAGCATCAGACCGTCATAAGCTTCCGCCACACTGTTGATGGTAGCTGCGGTGGAGTTCACTTTCGATGCTGCTCCGGTAATGGTCTTTAGAATGGACATTAACTTGTCTGCTTTGAATACCATACTCATGTCATTCCCTGTTACCGTAACATAAGCCACTGTCTTCAGTCCCAGCTTGCCTGTCATGGTGATTGTCTTCGCGGCGTCGTCAAATACATAACTCCCCGTGACCGTACGTTTTTTCATCTGATAAGAGTAAGTTCCGTCTTCATTGAAGGTGTACCGGATATTATTCATACCCACTTTGTTATATACGGCTATCATTTTCTCTTCCACTTCCTTGGCAGCCATTTCACCACCGGCTTTTGCCAACAGGTTTTCACTTTCGAACTGACATTCAGGACCGGAGTATGTCCATGTGCCGATAATGGAAGAAGCTGTTGTAGCCTTATTTCCGACAACAGCTTTCGCCACTCCCGACAATATAGATTTCAAATCCTGAGCTCCGGCATTGGCAGACACCCCACACATCACCAATAAAATCCAAATACTTTTCAGTAAAGTTTTCTTTTTCATCTTTTTATAGGTTTATTAAACGGTTACAAAGATACGATAAAGCTTTCTATAAAACAATTTGATGCATATCAAACCTTTTCCGTTCTAATTTGTAGCTCAATGTATCTGATAATTTATTATCTTTGCTGCATAACACCATGAAAAACCAAAATAAATATGAGTATTGTAACCAATTTGAAATGTACATTGGCTGTCACAGCCGGACTATGTTCTTCGTTTGCTTACGCGCAAAAACATCCGCATGTTATCTTGATAATGACTGACCAACAACGGGGCGATGCCTTGGGCTGTATGGGTAATGAAGCTGTCATCTCTCCCAATCTGGACCGGTTGGCCGGCGAGGGAACACTGTTTATGAATGGGTATTCTTCTTGCCCCAGCAGTACTCCTGCCCGTGCGGGAATGCTCACCGGACTTTCTCCCTGGCATCACGGCTTGCTGGGGTATGGAGAAGTATCTCCCGAATATAAATATGAGATGCCCCAGATGATGAAAGATGCCGGTTATTACACTTTCGGTATTGGAAAGATGCATTGGCATCCGCAGCGCATCAAACACGGTTTTGAAGGAACCCTGTTGGATGAAAGTGGACGTATAGAAGACCCTAACTTTACCAGTGACTATCGCCAGTGGTTCCAAATACAGGCTCCCGGAAAGAATCCCGATGAGACCGGTATCGGCTGGAACGACCACAGTGCTTCCAACTATAAGTTGCCGGAAAACCTTCATCCCACCTATTGGACGGGAGAGATGGCTTGCCAACTTATCCAAAACTACGACAATAGTGAGAAACCATTATTCTTGAAGGTATCTTTTGCACGTCCTCATAGTCCGTATGATCCGCCGCAGCGATATATAGATATGTATAAAGATGCTCAGGTGCCCGATCCGTTTATCGGTGATTGGTGTGGTAAATGGGCAAAGGAACTTGCTCCCGAAAAGGCTGCTAAAGATGCTCCTTACGGCAACTTCGGTAACGAATATGCGCGTAATTCAAAACGTTATTATTATGCCAATATCACGTTTATAGACGAGCAGATAGGCCGCGTGATTAAGGCTTTGAAAGAAAAAGGTATGTATGACAATGCCTTGATAATCTTTGTCTCCGATCATGGTGACATGATGGGAGACCATTATCATTGGAGAAAGACATATCCGTATGAAGGCTCTACACATATTCCTTATATCGTGAAATGGCCTGCAGCAGAGAAGGTACTTCCGGGAAAGGTGGATGCTCCTGTAGAACTTCGCGACCTTCTTCCTACTTTCCTCGAAACAGCCGGGGTAACTGTTCCCACTGATATGGACGGACGTCCGTTGCTGGCATTGGCCAAAGGTACAGCAACCAACTGGCGCAAATATATCGATTTGGAACATGCTACATGTTATAGTGCCGATAATTATTGGTGTGCCCTGACAGACGGTAAGATTAAATACGTTTGGTATTTCCATACCGGAGAAGAACAACTGTTCGATATGGTAAAAGACCCGAAAGAACTGCATAATGCTGTCAATGACAAAAAATATAAAAAACGATTGGCAGAGATGCGTTCCGAAATGGTGCGCCATCTGAGCGAACGTGGCGAGGAGTTTGTGAAAGACGGACAATTGGTGGTGCGTGAAAAGACCATGCTCTATGGACCTAACTATCCGAAAAAGAAATGATACTCACATAATTATGGAGTTGTGTCAAAACGTGGATAGCCCGGTTTAGTTTTGACACACTTCCATACGATTCTTCCTTGCAATTTTCATAACTGATAGAAAGAGTCTTGCAATGTTTTCTTAAACTTCTTTGAAACAATCAGCTCTGTTATCTTCTCGAAAGGAGGGTACATGACGCAACGATTCTCCTTTATCATTATCAGATAATTAATATTGATGATATAAGATTGATGTATCTGCACAAAGCAGGGAGCGTACTCTGTTATCTGATGTGCTGTGGTGTTCTTTTTCAGTAGCAGGGGAACCTGATTGTTCAATACTACTTCCCATAATTTACGGTCGGAGTTATAGCGGAAGAATCCGATATCGATAGAACGGAGAACACGCAGATCATTGGTGGGAGTGGAAATCATAAATGTATGTTCGCCGGTAGAATATACTTGGGGTGGAATAGCCATCGGCGTAGCCGGTTCGTCCATCTTTTTCAGAAACCGGGTAATAATGCATTCCAGTTCCTTACGGTCTATCGGCTTCAATAAATAATCGAAAGCAGATTCACGGATGGCATTAATCATATATTTGTCGTAGGCAGTATAAAAAATCACTTGCATATTCCACGTGATACAACTGTTGATTTGCTCTAACAGTTCTATTCCTTTCATGTCGGGCAACTCTACATCTAGAAATAAGATATCGGGACGAAGCTTATCTATCATTTTCTTTCCGTTAGAACCATTACGGGCAATTCCCTCTACCATCAACTGACCGTAACGTTTTAGCTCCAAACAAAGGTTATCCGCCGAATACTCATCATCATCTATAATCAATATTTTATAAAGCCTGTCCATATAATTTGTTTGCTATTATTAATAAAACAAAAGTAGAGAAACATCTGTTAAGATACAAACCGACAATTCTGTATTTATGGATATTAGGCGTCAAACAGGAACTATTCGTGTGAAAATAGCTATTAAACAGCTTTTAAAAAGTTGTAATCGTAGCCTTGGGGAAGTATCACAACAAATTCGCACCCTGTTTCTCCTTCTTCCAATGGCACATTATTGATAGAGATATCTATATGCATTTTGTTATTGTTGTTGAGCATCTGAACTGTTTGAAGAATCACTTTCATACCGGTTCCCGTACCCCGGTTATGGCTGTTTGCCTTATATCCTCCTCCGTTGTCTCTTATCTTGATGCAGATAGCTCCTGTCGGTTCACGCCTGATGTCAATCCACAGGTTCTTTTTCCCCTGTTTCTCCCTCAGTGCATGCTTAATAGCATTCTCTACCGGAATCTGGATCATCATGGAAGGAAGAATCTCGCGAGTGAGGTCGATTGTTTTATCTACATGGAGAGAAAGTGCGAAGGTATCTCCCATTGATTTACGTTCTAAATCAATGTAAGTATGTACAAAGTCTAGTTCTTCATCCAATGTGACACAGAGATGTTCGGTCAGCTCAAGGTTGCGGCGCATCAACTTCACCAACTGTCGCATATTTTCGCTGTATCCGTTGCTATGGCTGTTTATTTCCCTGTTCAGCACATTGAAGATGAAGTGAGGCGAAACACGGTTGCGGATATTTTCCATGCGCAGCGTGTTAATCATATGTTGGCTGCGCATTCTGAACAGGTGGCGTTGCTTCTTATTATAAAGATAGATAAAGACGGCCAATATTAATATCAGGAAACAGACGGACATCCACACATACATACGCTGGTGAAGTCCCAATACCTCGTTCTCTTTCTGCTGGATGAATATCTTTTGCTTCATCAGCGTAGTGTCCTGCCGGTATTTCAAGTCGATTTCGGCGGTACGCATCTTGATGCGTTCATTACGGGTGGAGTCGTCAATGCGCTGGTTTTCCCGCTGATAATAATAAGCTTTCTTATAATCTCCCGTTTCCTCGTAATAATGCTGTAAATACCGGTTACGGATGTGAAGCATGTTGGGTTCCACATAATCGGGTTTCACGGCTTCGGCAAGACGTTTGCGCGCCAATGCGAGATTATTCTGTTTCAGTGCCAGTTCTATCAGTTGTGTATCCAGATAATAGAGCGCACTGATGTTTCCGATAGACCGGAAGAAATCTTCACACTTAGCCAGATAGAAAGCAGCGGAATCTGTCTGATTCATCAGTAGGAATGTTTCTCCCAAATTCATCTCACTCAGATGAACTTCGAAAGCCATATCGGGATAACTGCGGGCAAACGCGAGTTCTTTTCTGAACATTTCGAGTGCATGCGGATAATCCTTGCGGAAGTAATAGGAGTTTCCACGATTGTTGAGGTAAATACATTTTTCGTAAGGCATCATTTCGCTATACCATTGGGCAGCCATGTCGTAATAATAATCGCATAATTCGAAGTCGCGCAGTTCCATATATACTTGTGCCAATCCGTAGTATGCCGGAAAACGTTTGGCTTCGGGAGTGCCCAGAGAGTCAAAAAAAGACAAGGATTTCCGATACCACAGAGCACCTTTATCATATTGTCCTGTGCGCACGTAAGCATCGGCCAGGTTTATCGAAATGTCGGGCAGTACTTCTTTCCTGTCTCCGTTCAATCGATAGTTGAGTGCCTTGCTGAAACAAATGACCGCAGAGTCTACCAATGCCTGACGTGCGAGTACGTTTCCGCGCATATTATAGATATCGGCATACAAATCGGATATTTGAGGCGTGGGTGCGTTGCGGTGGCAATAAGCTTCTGACTGATTCATGCATACGGCGGCGGAGTCCATATCCGACCGAAACATATAGGCTTTGGCCAGCAACATCACATAGTGATAATAAGTGGTACTGTCGGTTGTGGCAGTCATACGCTTCTGTGCCTCGGCACAAACATATCGGGGATTCTTGGACAAAGAATCGTTGACTTCTTGATAGAATTGGAGATATGTGTCAAAAGCATTGAATGATCTTTTCTGTTTTTCACCACAAGAAATGACACACATAGCTCCCAGTATTACACTCCAAAAGCCAATCGGCATCTTTATTCGTGTTTTCATAGTAGGTGTGCTAATAGTTTGTTTACAAACATACATAAAAAGAAAGAAATTGAAGCACAAATGTCCTACTTTTAAGTTTCTACCATTGATATTGGATGGAAAGAAGATATTCGCGTGGGCGGAGTTTTATCCATGAGGTAGAGCTTTGTACAGCCGAATAGAGGGTATAACTATATTCTTTCTTGTTTAATAAATTGGTGACGGAAGCTGTGAAGCACCATTTTCCCACACGCTGTACCAGTGAAGCGTCTGCCAACCATGTGTTGAGATGCTTTGTGCGGTCGATATCGTTATAAAAATGTTCTCCCGAAAGCCGTAAATCAGTATCGCCCCATCCTATGCTCAGGATTAGGCGCTGTGACAGATTCCACAGAGCATCCAGCTGTCTGTCGTTGCCTATTTTTGAACTCCCGCAACTCAATTTGGCTTGATACGCAGCTTCAAACAGTCGGGAAGGTGCCCATATTATCTTGGGTTCAACCGACAGATAGTCATAACGGTAGTCTTGAACCACTCCGTCATTGCATTGTTTTCCTTTTGTACGGCTCATGGTCAGTTCGACGGACGATTTCAGATTCCAGTCATATACTCCTTTGGACAGGACAGAATGTAGCGTGTAATTTTCGTCAGAGTTGCTTTTTTTATAAGGAGAAAGATAGAAGATGCCATCTTTATAATCACTCCGTGTCATTAAGTTATGGTCTGTGTGAAGATAGGCGAACGATGCTGTCCAAAAGAACTCCTTGACGGCATTTTTATATTCCAGATAGAAAGAGTAGAGTTGGCGTGTGTTTTCGGGAACATTGCCCGGATTGGTTATGATAGTCCTGTAGTTTCTTCGGTACGAAACCGGATATATTTCATCCAATCTTCCGGTAGAACGGGTGATATTGCCTGACAGATACATTTTCCAGCGGGGAGTGAGTGTGTAGCGGAAGAACACGGAAGGATTCAGGAACAGATAATGACAGGACTGTTCTGGCAGATGGCTCCATTGGACAGACAGTGCGGCTGTCAGAAGTATATTTTCCCGGTTCCACTCCAGATGGGGAGTGGCGTAGAACATATAGTGGTTGGCGGAATATGGGCCGGTCACGGAAGAAAGTTCACCCCGAAAACCTCCCGTGAGTTGGTAATTCACTCCGTTTTTCTTTCTCATCCAGTACAGGGAGTTGTCGGTATAGGCATTGCTGACATTCATTTCTTGATATTCCCGAAGAGGGGTGGAATTTTGCTGGTCGTCATCAAATGTCAGTTTCAGTGATGAGGGAAGATAGCTATAACGGAAAAAAGAGCGGATTCCCCATGTATATTTATCCCGGGTATGGAGTTGACTGAAGTAGTTTTTCATATCTAGTTCTGAATGCTTTATTTGTTGTGTGACACTTTTGTCACCTGAAATGGCTGACAAGCCGTTTTGCCAATCGCCTGTGAAAGAAAAGTTTTCGCGTGTGTAACGGTTGTCGGCATTATTTTCGTAATTCAGTTCACCGTTCAGACAGTCTGTGAGCAGTCGGTAGTTCTGATTGTGGAGTGTGCGGACGGTGTCTTGAGCGAAATAGTAAGTCTCGTCACTGCCTTGTTGCTGGGTAGTATGGTCGTGGGTGTAATTGAAGAGCAGGCGCAGTTGCTTGTCTTCCGTCAGTCGGTAAAGTCGGTTGGCAGAGGTCGTATGGGTGTCGTTGAACAACAACCGTTGGCGGGATAGAGGCATTGTGATGCCGGGTAGTGGAAGAAAGGAGGGAGCTCCATCGTCTGTGATACGATCAAAACTGTTGCCTGCCGCCAACACTTCTTGTTCGGACTGCATATCGCGTCCTGTGTTGTTGGTCTTGTAATTATAAATAGTCTGCTGTTTACGATTCAGTTGCAGGGTGCTGAGTGAGGCGTCGTATAGTACCTCTTCGCCATACCCCCCGCTTCCGTTGGCTGTATAAATCCATTGCGAGCGCGCTTCCGGTTTCAACTTCAGATTGAGTGCAACGTCATCTGTAAAGGTCTTTCCCCGCAAGGACTTGATGGGCTGGTGTCCTTCTATCACTTCGGCAGACTGCACGGCATCTGCTTTCAAATTATTGTTTATCTGATTATAACGTCCTCCACTCACGTCCATTCCTTCGACATAGAAATTGCTGATTTCCTTTCCGTTATACTTGATGGTTCCGTTCTCTTCGACATTGATGCCGGGCAGTTTTTTAAGTACATCGCCTACGTTTCGGTCTTGAGAAGAGGTAAAGCGTGTGAGGTCATATTTCAGCGTATCCTGTCGGCCCCATATACGCCCGGGGCGGATTTGAACCTCTTTCAGCAAAATGGTTTCGGGTTCGAGCGCTATCTCCATCGGGTGAGTTGAGGTGATAGGCAGGAGTACTTTTTTGTAGCCCATATAGAGCACACCCAGCTTGACACTTTGGGGCGACGAAACCGTAAGGCGGAATCGTCCGTCGGTATCCGTCAAGGTATAATTGATGACCGTTGCATCGGCAGTATGTTGAATGATGACAGTTGCCGATTCGAGAGGTTGGCGGGTTTCCTTATCGGTCACCCGCCCCTCAATCGTGTTTTGTGCGTTTGTGTCGATGTTGCACATCAGTGCCAGCATAGAGAGAATGATTGCTGTTTTCATGGTGGAGCGCATGTGTTGGAATTTTATTTATCGGGGAGTTCTATCGGATTGTAAGGTATCGTGTAATTCTTGATTGGATTTCCATGTTCATCCTTGACAGTGACTTTCACGTTGGGAGCTGTGCTGGCAACATATCCCACCGGGTCTTTGAAGTAACGTTCGTAGATTTTATCCAAATCTTTGCGGCTTATGGATTCATAGCCTTTGGCATTGAAAAGAAGCGGTTTAGACTCTTTGAACTGTTGCAGGCCGGTGCAGAGAAACGAATAATGTCCCCGGCTGTCCTCTGCTTTGAGAATCAGTCCCGGTAGTCCGCACAGTTTCCAAGGGCCTTCACTGACGGGGATTTCCGTCGTGTACCATGCTGTGTAGTTGCGCCCGCGGAAACGGCAGGAGGCTTTCTGGCACCGATAAGTCAGGATAGTGGTAGTATCGGGCAGGAGAGTCCATTGCGGCTTGTCGTTTTTTTCCTCGCAGCGGAAGTTGGTAGTCACGATACGGTCGAGCGTTGTTACTTTTCCGGCAGGATGGTTTTTGTAGATGCGATAGGTGATGCGGGCATTGCCGTATGCGGAGGTATGTTCGGCCATGAGTTCCTGAGACACGTTGTTCTTCATGTCCTCCATAAGGACAGAGTCGCGGAGATAGGTGGTATAGCCGTAAAAAAGAGATGATTTCTTTCCCACTTCAAGCATCATGGTTTCCGAATTGGGTTTGCTGTCTGACCGGGTGGTGTCTTCAAGCATTTTCAATTCATACTGGGCGCGGAAGACAAGTTCGTCTATCGGTTCGCTCTTCTTGATATTGTTACCGGTGACGACTGTGATTTGTGCAACGGCAGCCGTGGCACAGACTCCGAAAACTAGCATCAGGGTCAGGATTTTCTTGTTCAGTTTCATCATATTACAAAAGTTTGAGGTTTATGATTCTCATGCTGCAAAGCTATCCTTTTCCTTTCTTTTGGCAGGTCGGAAGTTATTACTGAAATATTACGCAGTCTAAAAAAACTCCTCGCGTACATTGTACATCCGCCGATACCGTTTACCTTTGCCGAAAAGAAAAGAATATGGAAAAGCAAATAAAAACGGTCTGGATACTTACCATTATCACGGCTTTGCTGATTATAGGCGGACAGGCATACTGGCTTTACAATCAATATGGATATTCGGCGGACGAACACATGCGTAATCTTCATGCAGAAATTCTGAAACTGGAGAATGCCGAGTTTGAGGCACGTTACAAGCAGCGTACCGTCAATACTCCGATGACTTTGAGTTACAGTATCGAAATGCCCGACTTGACCAACAGTAAAGGAAATTCACGGTGTGTCATTACCCTTTACGAGAAATTTACGCAGAGTCAGGGTGATTCGCTGGCGGCGGGAGCTGTTGATGCCTTTAAGGAAAAAGAGATGCGTCGCGATACATTCAGTGTGCCGACCTACAATATTCCCAGCGAACTTATTTTTGAGGCGACGAGCCGTTTCTCTACAGAACTGAGCTTTCCCCTCACCGTTACAAGGCTCGATTCTCTTTTTGAAGCCAATCATATCACGGCTACCGATATACGGCAGGTGAACATTGATTCCACCCTGTGGCGCGGCACTTACCATTCGCTGGAGAACTTGTTTCCTCCTCGTATGCTTGTTACTTATCCTTACAATCCCTTGGTGAAGCAGGCAATGACGGCTATTGTTACCGTACCTGTCAATCCGTTACTTAAGCAAATGATGTGGCAACTCACCGGAAGCATCTTGCTGGTGCTGGTGCTCGTCTGCTGCCTTGTTTACCAAATCAAGACGATACTGAAACAGCGGAAGATAGATGAAATGAGGAAGAGTTTTGTGAACACGATGATACACGAGTTGAAACGTCCTGTGCAGACACTGAAAATGTGTGTTGCCTTCCTCAACAATAAATCCATGCGCACAGATGAGGCCGCTATGGACGAAGTGCTGAAGGACTCCATGTTTGAGATTGATAACCTGTCTGCTTATCTGGCGAAAGTAAGAGATATGACGCGTGCCGATTATGAACATACACCACTCAATATCCGTACTTTCGATGTGTGTGAAACGATACAAAAACTGATTCGTCTCTGCAACATTCCCGCAGGAAAGAATGTCGTGATTACTCCGCATTTTGCCATGACCACTCAGCTGGTTACGGCAGACCCCGTACATTTGGCAAACATTATCAGCAATCTGTTGGAGAATGCCATTAAATATTCGGGCAGTGAAGTCGCTATCAGCATTTCGTGCACCTTGCAGGCACACACACTGACCCTTGCCATATCCGACAATGGAATAGGTATCCCTGCTTCGGAGCAGAGTAAAATATTTGATAAATTCTATCGCGGGAATAATATTCCCGACCGTAATATTCCGGGTATCGGACTGGGCTTGAGCTATGTCAGACTGCTGACCGAAGCTCACCACGGAACGATAACCCTGACCAGCCAACCGGGGAAAGGCACTACTTTTGTGCTTTGCTTTCCTCAATAACTACTGTTTCACCCCATAACCCTGACACTAATGAAAGCATTAAAAATACTTTTTGCCGATGACGACTTGAAATACTCCATGCTCCTGAAACGTTTTCTAGAAGCCGAAGGGTACGAAGTGACATATGCCGGAAACGGTCGCATCGCTCTTGAACAGTTTCCTGCCGTGAAGCCCGACCTTGTTTTGCTGGATATCAATATGCCCGAACTGAACGGTTTTGAAGTGGCTGAACACATTCGTGCCCTAGACTGTAATGTGTTGCTTTTTTTTCTTTCCGACCGCAGTGATAAAGCTGACCGACTGAAAGGATTCGACCTTCGTGCCAATGATTACCTAGCCAAGCCGTTCTATCCTGAGGAACTGCTTGCCCGCATCCGCGAGCGTTTTCAGTGCGGCGATGATATGGTGCAGACGGAAATGTATAGTTTCGGGAATACAGTGTTTAATTATACTACTAACGAAATACGCACCGGCAATAACAAGACTCTCATCACTTCGCGTCAGGCAGAGATACTCCGGATGCTTGCCAAAAACGTGAATGTATCTGTCGACCGTGACAGTCTGCTTAACAAAGTATGGGGTGCATCCTCGTATGCCAACTCTCTTGCGTTGAACGTGCAGATTAGTTATCTGCGGAGGGCACTTCGCAATGACAATACAGTCAAGATAGACTCACTGATGAGAAAAGGTTATATGTTGCGCGAAGACTCCTGAAAATAATCCTTCCATATTCGTTTTGTCATATCATGAAACATCCTTACCTTTACCCGAAAATAAACATCTAAGTAAAAAAAAGAATAAAATGGAAACAATATCTAATTCTGTCCTTACCGTCGGTGTCAGTGAGCATGGAGCTGAATTACAAAGTATTCAGAAAAATGGAAAAGAATACTTGTGGCAGGGAGACACCCGTTTTTGGGGACGCCGTTCACCTGTTCTCTTTCCCATCGTGGGGCGTGTGTGGGAAGACACTTACCGCTATGCGGGCAATTCTTACCGGATGGGGCAGCACGGCTTTGCCCGTGATATGGATTTCAAAGTGACATACAAAGGAGAGGACGGAATAGTTTACTGGTTGGAGTCGACTCCGGAAACGCTTGGAAAATATCCTTTTCCCTTCCGTTTGATGATTGGCTACCTGCTGGAAGGCAATCGGATTACAGTCAAATGGCGTGTAGAGAACCTTGGGCAGTTGGATATGTATTTCCAAATCGGTGCTCATCCTGCCTTTAACTTCCCCGGATTTGATGCATCGGTAGACGAACGTGGATTCTTTGCTTTCGACAGTAAAGAGGAACTGCGGTATATCGTTCCGGTGGAGAAGGGGTGCGTGTCACCGGGGCTTCATACATTGGAACGGGATGTGGACGGACTGATGAAAATAGATACACATACGTTTGACTGTGATACATATATCTTTCAGGATGCGCAACTCAAGAAAGTGACCTTGCTGGACAGGAAGAAGCAACCTCATATCAGTCTGGAGTTTGACACTCCGCTAGTGGCGTTGTGGTCGCCTGCCAAAGCTCATCCTGATTGTCCGTTTGTCTGCATCGAACCGTGGTATGGTCGTTGTGATGCCGTCGGGTTTGACGGAGAACTGCAAGACAGGGAATGGATTCAGAAATTGGGAAGCAAAGAGGTATTTGATGTGAGTTACAGCATCATTATAGAGAAGTAGCCGGAATAATTACCATGATAACAGTGTGTGGGTGTGTCAAAACGTGGATAATGCTGTCGTTTCGTTCGTAGGGGCGAGGTCCGCTCGCCCGAAAACAGTTTGCTTTGTGTCTTCGGGCAGGCAAACCCTGCCCCTACGGCTGACGATGGGATAGGTCGGTTTAGTTTTGACACACTCCCACAGTTTTAATTTGGTATCTGTAAATTTACTTACTTAACTCTTCCAATATTTGATGCCGGATGTTGCGGAAATGGTCGCTCTCGGTATCATACAGTGTCCAGTGGAATACAACCAGCCGGCAGAGTTCCCGTGCCAGTTCGGGATTCTTCTTTTCCAACATTTTCAGAAGCGTATAGTCGGCAATACCGTCGCGCATAGCTTCCAGACGGATGGAACCATACAGTTTTCCGTTGTTAGGGTAGACTATCCAGCTGTCTCCTCCGGGTAGTGTATTGCCTCCTTCCTCATTCATGCGGGTTGTTTCCTTGTAAGGATCATTGCCGGTAAACCATTGGTTGAATCCCCAATGCAGATATCCTGTTGCCCCATATTTGAAGTTGAGCCAGTGAATGAGGCGGGTCTTGATGAGCGGTTGCTCCAAGAAACGGTTGGCAAAGTCGCCTTGAGGAGCAAGGCAGGTGTAGAACCACGTTTCGTCTCCCTGTTTTTGTCTTTCGCGATAGAAGTCATATCCCTCCTTGTAGAAGTTGAGTTGCGGCACCCAGATGTCGAGAATATTCTCAAGATCATGAGTATGGCAAGCTTCTATGATTTTGATGTCCGGACACTGCTGTTTCACAAATCGGGCAATAGCTACATAACTTTTTATATTGTCGCTTGTAGGCTCGTCGGCAATGTGCTGTGCATACAGTACTTCCGGATATGCTTCTTTCAGATGGGCGGCAAGCGAGGGGATAAACTGACGATAGAAGTTGACAGCCTGTTCTGATTCCATAGGATATTGCACCAATTTCTTCTTGCCGTTCTCATACTGAGGGAATAGGGCGCGAATTGGCTGCTCCAGTCTCCCGAACGTCCGGCAATATGTCCGCCTTCGAGCATTTTCAATACACCGGCCCGGTGGAAGATGTCTATCATTTTGTCGAATCGCGAGTAGTCGAAAGTATAGGTTCCGTCTTTTTCTTCAAACTCGATATGTTCCAGCGGTGAGAGCAGGATAACGTTGGAATAGCATTCTTTCATTTTGTCGGCCAGTTCTTGTACCATTTCCCAGTAAACGTCCGAGTAAGGTTCCACCTCTTTCCCGCCATTGAATATTTTCATTTTGTCGGGTGATGTGCCAAACCAATTGGTTACCCATAAATCCGGTTGGGGCATGACGACGGGGTAAACTTTTACGCTGATTTCTTTTTTCAACTCAAAGGTTTGGTTGCCCATTTTTCCTTTGAGGCTGAATGTGGCTTTATAGTTTCCGGCTTCCGCATCGGTGGGAACGGGAACGGAAATCCAGATGGGTTGCGCCACATCACGTGCCACGGATTGTCCGTTTTGCTCGATAATGGGGTCGGGATAGTAGTGTGACAGAGAGGTGATGGCGTCTTTGGCGCGGTCGGGTGTCTGTCGGCCCACCCGCACATAATCAACAAAACCCGTACGCGGGGTACTTTGTAACTGTGTTCCTTTTTCGTTGGTGAACGCCGTAACCTGTGCCGACAATTCCTTCAATGGCAGTGCGGCTCTCACTGCAAACTGGAAGGTGGCGTGCTCGCCTGCAGCCACTTCTTCGGTCTCGTCATACTCGGGGAAGAAGTTTGATTCTCTGAATACTTTCAGAAAGGGGTCTACTTGTGTAAATGTAATCCGATCTTCTGTGGTAGGTGTTCCACAGGCGGAAATGATAAATAAAAGACAAATTAAATAAAGGTTTTTCATAAATCGATACTGTTTAAATGATTATAATATTTTGTTTGCTGTTATCAGTTTCCCATTGGCGGAGATGCCCTGTATCACCATGAACAGGGTGGCTTGGGGAGGAGCCGTAAAGATTATATCTGCTTTTCCCTTTTTTATCTTTATGTCGGGCTGCCAATAGACCGTTTTTCTCCTCATTTCTTTTTCTGTACTTTCGTTGTTTGTCGGATAATGAGGGACATAAAAGTGCTGTTTCACCTGACAGCCTTGCGGAACAATTACGCGGAAGTTGGATTTCTTATTCGCCATTGCCGTCGGGTTGTCCGTTTTGCTGACTAACATGATGGCTCCGTTGGCAGCTCGTCTGCCCAGTGTGACCAGTCCGGCTACGTCTTTTATCACTTCAATGGATTCTACGGCAGAGATGGGGAAACTCACAAATTCGCCGAAGGATACTTCCAGTCCGTCGATAATGAGCATGGCGGGCACTTCCTCACCATAACGTTTGATGATATAATACTCTTGCACGTTGACCTCGTCTTTGGCATATTGTACCCCGGGAATGTGCATCATGAAGTCGCGCACGGACGCATAGGGCGAAAGGGTCATTTCTGCGGGGCTATATGCCCGGTTGAAGTCCGAGTGCACCCTTGCTGCTCCGGGTGATAGCTTTTGTCTTTGTTTGCGGGCGGTTACGATTACATTATCCATCTGCAGTTCCCATGCCACACTGTCGGGACGTTCCGGTCTGTTCTTATCATAAAGCATGATGTTTTCTTCGTAGCTTTCCGTTTCGGGAATGTGGGCATGGAGCATGCTGATGCGTTCCACCCGGGGACGTTTTTCTTTGTTTATTTGCACTGCTACGTGTGTTCCGCCTTTGGCTGTATATGCTTGTATCAGAAAATGGGTGTTCGGGACAAACGATAGATGGTCGAAGAGGAAATAGCCTTCGGGGTCGGTCTTTGTAGTCTTGAATATCTTGCCATCGAAAGACAGCAGGGTGACGGTGGCTTGAGGGATACCCTTGTTTGCGTTTCGGTTGGAGATGATGCGGCCTTGTATCAGTTCTGTTGTTTCTGCGGGGATGTTTGTAACGCGGTTTGCTGTATCGGCCGAAGTATCAAAAGCAGTCCATGCCTGTGTCAGCATTAGCAAATCTTGACGGAAACTGTCGTGCGTGGCATCTCCGCTGAAGTAAGAGGCCGGTTGTTCGATATAGCCCCGGATGTAGGGTGTCAGAAGATAGGCTGACAGGATGTTGGAGGTGGTGTCTTGCCGGGCGTATCGTGTGTCGGTGACCGACAGGGAGATATTTCCATCCGGCAGTGCGTTGTCGACAGGGTCGGTCAGGGTAAGCGTGATGCGGCATTGGTTGTCTGCTTTCCGGCTAACTTCTGTGTGGGTATTGAGTTTGATGTTCAAAGGCGCATTCAGCACGGTGCGTGTGCTCTGTGGCAAGCCGTTACGGTCTGTGAGCGTAAGCCGGATGACTCCGGCCGGAAGTGTGGCTTTGGACAAGCGGCAGATGTGACCGGCGTGCAGGGGCAGGGTGGCTAATACACTGTCTTGCGACTCCACCCTGAGTGTATATTCCTCCGGGGTGTGACCTGCCGGATTCTTTTTTATGCCGACAATAATCTCTTCTTTTTTATAAGGGTTGGCCCATAGGGATACGGCGTTGTCTTTTGGCTCGGGCAGGGCAAATCGGAGCACTTTTCCGCGATGCGTGCACACTGCCGTATAGGTTTCGCCGGGCCGGATTTCAAAGGCAAAGCTTCCCATACCCAGATGTTCCGACCGGAAGTGAACGATAGTGTCTCCGGTAGAGCCGGTGATATATCCGGTGGTGTTCGCTCCCAGTCCGTCGGCTTGCAATGCCTTGAATGCAATACGTGTCAAAGTGCCTGTCGGCAAGTGTCCGCCTTCGGGGAAAAAGGAGACGTGGAAGGCATCGGTGTTTTTGTTTGTGGCAAGGCGGGGCTGCATGCGGCGGT
>ULKB01003262.1_pt1 | contig 21280 bp, 19 predicted proteins | sample 1951031 | NCBI WGS metagenome assembly ULKB01 (sample SAMEA4835488, study PRJEB28245) | human gut metagenome | biome: gut microbiome; material: fecal sample | place: Denmark | collected 2008
GGTCAGATGGGAGTGGAGTTGAAGAATAATATCAAGCAATATTGGTGGCAGAGTATGGTGCTGCTGCACGAGAACATCGTAGGTATTGATTCTGCTATTTTTATGCATCCTACTATTTGGAAGGCTTCCGGACATGTGGACGCATTCAATGATCCTCTGATTGACAACCGCGATTCTAAAAAACGTTATCGTGCCGATGTGCTGATTGAAGACCAGCTTGCCAAATATGACGAGAAGATAAACAAAGAAGTGGCCAAGGCTGCCAAGAGATTCGGTGATGCTTTTGATGAGGCTCAGTTTCGTAGCACCAACGGTCGTGTTCTGGAGCATCAGGCCAAGCGCGACGCTTTACATGAACGGTTCTCAAAAGCTTTGAACGACAATGATTTGGATGAACTTCGTCAGATTATCATTGATGAAGAGATTGTTTGTCCTATTTCGGGAACCAAGAACTGGACTGAAGTACGTCAGTTCAATTTGATGTTCTCTACCGAAATGGGTTCTACTGCCGATGGTGCCATGAAGATTTATCTTCGTCCGGAAACAGCGCAGGGTATTTTTGTCAATTACCTGAATGTACAGAAGACCGGTCGTATGAAGATTCCTTTCGGTATCGCTCAGATTGGTAAGGCTTTCCGCAACGAGATCGTAGCCCGCCAGTTCATTTTCCGTATGCGTGAGTTTGAACAGATGGAGATGCAGTTCTTCGTAAAACCGGGTACTGAGCTGGAGTGGTTCCCCAAATGGAAAGAAACTCGTTTGAAATGGCATAAGGCATTAGGTTTCGGTGATGATCATTACCGTTTCCATGATCACGATAAACTGGCACATTATGCCAATGCAGCTACAGACATTGAATTCCTGATGCCGTTTGGATTCAAGGAAGTGGAAGGTATTCATAGCCGTACGAACTTTGACTTGAGTCAGCACGAGAAGTTCAGTGGCAAGAGCATCAAGTATTTCGATCCGGAATTGAACGAAAGCTATACTCCGTATGTTATTGAAACATCTATCGGTGTGGACCGTATGTTCCTTAGCATTATGAGTGCTGCTTATACAGAAGAGACATTGGAGAATGGTGAAACTCGTGTGGTATTGAAATTGCCTGCTGCTCTGGCTCCGGTGAAACTGGCCGTGATGCCGTTGGTGAAGAAAGACGGCCTGCCCGAGAAGGCGCGTGAGATTATGAATGACTTGAAGTTCCATTTCCACTGCCAGTATGATGAGAAAGACAGCATCGGCAAGCGTTACCGTCGTCAGGATGCCATCGGTACTCCGTATTGTATCACAGTAGACCACCAGACTTTGGAGGATAATTGTGTAACTTTGCGTAATCGTGATACCATGCAGCAGGAGCGTGTAGCTATTTCGGAACTGAACAATATCATTGCCGATAAAGTAAGTATAACAAGTCTGCTGAAGACTTTGCAATAATAAATGTATTATGAATAAAAGTATTCTTTGGCTGATTGGTCTGCTGTTTGTTACTTCCCTGTCCATTGTTTCATGTAGTGAAACGGATGGGACAGAAGATCCATATGCAAACTGGGAAGAGCGTAATCAGCGGTATATTGACTCCATTGCTACAGTGGCGGAAGCCAATCGAGGCAATGGAGAAGGGCAATGGAAAATCATCCGTTCCTATAAACTTCCATCTTTGGGATTGAATGAAACAGGAAAGATCATTGATAATGTTTACTGTAAGATTCAGAAAGTGGGAGATGGTACTGAGAGTCCTATTGCTACGGATACGGTAGCGGTGAATTATCGTGGTCAATTGATTAACGGTACGGTTTTTGACCAAAGTTATCAGGGTGAGCTTGATCCGGAAACTGCCACTCCTAGAAAATTTCTGGTAGGTGCGGTGATAGCAGGGTGGAGTACGGCCTTGATGAAAGGATTTGGTGGTATGAAAGCCGGTGACCAATGGAAGCTTTATATTCCTTATCCATTGGCTTACGGAAAAGATGGTACAGAAGGTATTCCCGGATATTCAACGTTGATATTTGATGTGAATTTGGTTGATATATTCCCGTTGAAGGGTACGGGAAAAAGCATTGATGATACCTTGGATGCTAAAAAATAGCTATCATAGAATATTGGAAAGAAGAGAGTATTGCAGTTTGTTGCAATGCTCTTTTTTTTATGGTGTTTTGATTCATGTCGGTTGGACGAGACGGGGGGGCCTGTCAGGTGAATTGTTTGGGGATTTGCTGAAATGTTTTTGGGAAGTATGGCGTTTTCCTTGGTATGGTTAATGGTTCTTTTATCCGCTTGCTACGCGTTCCATTGTCTGTAAGGAATGGTTTAAAGGTTGGGGTAAAACGGCTTAATTATATTATATTAAGAAGAACTCTTGACGGAAACAAGAAGATTGTTTTATCGGGGATATAAATAAAACACTTCGTTTTTTCGGTATCCGCCGAAGTGTTTTTCCTTTCAGCATAATGTTGTGGGATAGTTTGACGGGCGAATAACTGTAAGAAACAATATAATCTTTATCTTGGTCAATTCATTAAACCAATGATTGACGCAAAGATAAAGATTATGACAAATTATTTAATAAATTATTTCACGTTTCCTACTTTGATCAAGTATTCGGCAATCTGAACAGCGTTCAATGCCGCACCTTTCTTAATCTGATCGCCTACAATCCAGAAAGTCAGTCCGTTTTCGTTTGCCAGATCTTTGCGGATACGACCTACGTAAACCGGATCTTTACCTGCCAGGAACAAAGGCATCGGATATTCTTTCTTTTCGGGATTGTCCATCAGTACCAGGCCTTCCCCTTTGGCAAAGGCTTCACGGGCTTCTTCAGGAGAAATGGGGCGTTCAGTTTCTACCCAGATACTTTCCGAGTGAGAACGGAGGGCGGGAACACGTACACACATGGCGCTAACCTGAATGTCGGAGTGCATAATCTTGCGTGTTTCGTTGAACATCTTCATTTCTTCTTTGGTATATCCATTGTCGGTAAATACATCAATCTGGGGAATCAGGTTGAATGCCAACTGGTAAGCGAATTTCTCTACGGTCACGGGCTCGTTAGCCAATACCTGACGATATTGTTCATACAATTCATCCATAGCTGCTGCACCTGCACCGCTGGCAGCTTGATAAGTAGCCACATGCACACGTTTTATGTGTGAAAGATTTTCGATGGCTTTCAGCGCAACTACCATCTGGATAGTTGTACAGTTGGGGTTAGCTATCACGTTACGGGGACGATTCAAAGCATCTTCCGGATTCACTTCGGGCACTACCAAAGGCACGTCGGCATCCATACGGTAAGCGCTGGAGTTGTCAATCAGTACGGCACCATGTTTGGTAATGGTTTCACAAAACTCTTTTGTGGTACCTGCGCCGGCTGATGTGAAAGCGATATCTACACCTTTAAAGTCATCGTTGTGCTGAAGGAGTTTCACTTCAATCTGTTTACCGCGGAATGTGTATTTTCGTCCTGCACTGCGTGAAGAACCGAATAACACTAACTCATCCAACGGGAAGTTCCTTTCATCGAGCACACGCAGGAACTCTTGTCCTACAGCTCCGCTCGCACCAACAATTGCTACTTTCATTTTGTTTTTTGTTTTATAAGATAAAATTTAGTAATACTTTAGAACTATCTCTCAGCATGTAAGTACGTTCTGCGTGCAAAATTAGAACATTTTAGAATATAAATCAGTAAAAAAGAAAGTTTTTTCGTAATTTTGTCGATATTATGGTATAAAACTTAAAAAAAGATGAAACTATTCGACCTTAACATACATTTTCCGGTCACAGATCCTACCTGGATATTCTTCCTGGTACTCATTATCATTCTGTTTGCCCCTATGATTTTGGGGCGTTTACGCATTCCGCATATTATTGGTATGATACTTGCCGGGGTAGTGGTAGGCAAGTATGGCTTTAACATTCTGGAGCGTGACAGCAGTTTTGAATTGTTTGGAAAGGTAGGACTTTACTACATTATGTTTTTGGCCGGTCTTGAGATGGATATGGACGATTTCAAGAAAAACAGGACAAAAGGATTGGTCTTTGGTATGTTTACTTTCCTCATCCCGATGGGGCTGGGCATATGGAGTAGCATGAGTATGCTGAACTATGGATTCCTGACTTCTGTGCTGCTGGCCAGTATGTATGCCAGTCACACCTTGATTGCTTATCCTATTATCAGCCGGTATGGCTTGTCGCGGCAACGGACGGTCAGTATCACTATTGGTGGTACGGCGGTGACTGTGGTGCTGGCTTTGATGGTGCTGGCTGTTATTGGTGGTATGTATAAAGGTGAGGACGTAGGCGGACTGTTTTGGGTGCTGTTGGTTGCCAAGGTGGTTTTGCTGTTCGGACTTATCATATTTTTAATGCCTCGCATCAGCCGGTGGTTTTTCCGTACATATGAGGATGCGGTGATGCAATTTATATTTGTGCTGGCTATGGTGTTCCTGGGCGGAGGCTTGATGGAACTGGTGGGGATGGAAGGTATTTTGGGAGCTTTCCTTGCCGGGCTGGTATTGAATCGTTTTGTTCCTCATGTTTCTCCTTTGATGAACCGGCTGGAGTTTGTGGGTAATGCGCTGTTTATTCCCTATTTCTTGATTGGGGTGGGAATGATTATTGATGTACGTTGCCTTTTTACGGAAGGTGAAGCGCTGAAAGTGGCGGTTGTAATGACCGTAGTGGCGACATTCAGTAAGTGGCTGGCTGCATGGATAACCCAGAAGATATATGGCATGAAAAAAGTGGAGGGCAGCCTGATATTCGGATTAAGCAATGCACAGGCTGCTGCGACTTTGGCCGCTGTGTTGATAGGTCACGGTATTATTATGGAAAATGGAGAGCGGTTGTTGAATGATGATGTTTTGAATGGTACGGTGGTCATGATTTTGTTCACTTGTATTATAAGTTCTGTTGTGACAGAGCGTGCCGCACGCAAAATGGTGACCCAGGAAAATCTGATGGAGGGCAGCGAAGGTAAGGAACAGGAACGCATCTTGATTCCGGTAGCTAATCCTGAAACCATAGAAGGGTTGGTAGGCATGGCTTTGATGATGAGGCATCCTAAACAAAAAGAGTCATTGGTGGCACTGAGTGTGATCAATGATAATAATACTTCAGAAACCAAGGAACTCATAGGCAAGCGTAACTTGGAGCGTACGGCGATGATTGCTGCTGCTGCCGATGCGTCTGTAAAGACTGTGTTGCGTTATGATTTGAATATTGCGCAAGGTATTATTCATACGCAGAAAGAATATGCGGTAACGGATATTGTAATAGGTTTGCATCGTAAGACGAATTTGATGGACTCTTTCTTTGGTACAATGACGGAAAACTTGTTGAAGGGCACGAACCGCCAGATTATGATCGCTAAATTATTGATGCCTGTCAATACGTTGCGCCGGATTGTGGTGGCGGTTCCCGATAAGGCGGAATATGAAAAAGGTTTCTTGAAATGGATGACACAGCTCTGCCGTATGGGTAAACAATTGGGATGCCGCGTGCATTTCTTTGCTACGGAAGATACATTGAAGCATTTGCGTGCCCTGACAGAAAAACAGGAGGCGAATACTTTTACGGAGTTTTCTTTATTGGAAGAGTGGGATGATCTGCTTTTATTGACCGGACAGGTGAATTATGACCATCTGTTTGTGGTTGTGTCTTCGCGTAAAGGTTCCATCTCTTATCAGACTTCTTTTGAACGTCTGCCGTCACAAATCAGCAAGTACTTTGCCAATAACAGTTTGTTGATTGTGTATCCGGATCAGTTAGGGGACGATCCGCAAGAGATTGTTTCGTTTTCTGACCCTCGCGGGCAATCGGAAACACGAGTATATGATAATGTAGGAAAATGGTTCTACAAATGGTTTAAGAAAGGTGATGAACGAAATTAATATAGAGTGGCAGCAACGTACGGAGTTGTTGCTGGGAAAAGATAAGATGAAACGCCTGCGTCACGCTCATGTGCTGGTGGTAGGTTTAGGTGGAGTTGGGGCGTATGCTGCCGAGATGATTTGTCGTGCAGGAGTAGGCCGTATGACAATAGTGGATGCAGACATTGTGCAGCCCAGTAATATTAATCGTCAGCTTCCGGCCCTTCACTCTGCTGTGGGACGTCCCAAAGCGGAAATTTTGGCGGAACGTTTCCGTGATATTAATCCCGATTTGGAATTGACTGTATTGGTGGAGTATCTGAAAGATGAGCGTATTCCGGAATTGCTGGATAGTGCAAAATTTGATTTTGTGGTGGATGCCATTGATACGGTAGCTCCTAAATGTTACCTTATATATAATGTGCTTCAACGCCGTCTGCCCATTGTGAGTAGTATGGGGGCCGGTGCTAAATGGGATATTACTCAGGTTCGTTTTGCCGATTTATGGGATACTTACCATTGCGGATTAAGCAAAGCCGTGCGGAAGCGTTTGCAGAAAATGGGAATGAAGCGAAAACTTCCGGTTGTATTTAGTACAGAGCAGGCCGATCAGGATGCGGTGATATTGGTAGATGATGAGAAAAATAAGAAATCTACTGCCGGAACCGTGAGTTATATGCCGGCAGTCTTTGGCTGTTATCTGGCGGAGTATGTGATAAGAAGAATTTGATTATGGTAGAATTACAGGGAATAACGAAGAGTTTCGGGACATTGCAGGTACTGAAAGGTATTGACTTGATGATAGAAAAAGGAGAAGTGGTAAGTATTGTGGGGCCCAGCGGTGCGGGGAAAACTACATTATTGCAGATTATAGGAACGCTGGATAAGGCGGATACGGGTACTATTTTACTGAATGGTACAGAAGTGAGTTGTTTGAAGGAAAAAGAGTTGTCGGCTTTTCGTAACCGGCAGATTGGCTTTGTGTTCCAGTTCCACCAGTTACTTCCTGAGTTTACAGCTTTAGAGAATGTGATGATGCCTGCGTTGATAGCAGGTACATCTTCTTCCGAAGCTATGCGGAAAGCCAAAGAAACGCTAGCTTTTTTGGGCTTGTCCGAACGTGCTTCGCACAAACCGGCTGAATTGTCGGGAGGGGAGAAGCAACGGGTGGCGGTAGCGCGTGCATTAATAAACAACCCGGCGGTTATCCTTGCGGATGAGCCGTCGGGCAGTCTGGATACTCGCAATAAAGAGGAACTTCATCAGTTGTTCTTTGATTTACGTGATAAGTTAGGTCAAACTTTTGTTATTGTTACTCATGATGAAAATCTGGCTCGTTTGACAGACCGTACTATTCACATGGTAGATGGCAGGATCTCTTTGAAAATTTAATAGAGCAAAGATCAGTTTAATGATATGTGAATACTGTCATGCTGTTCTTTCCATTTGTCTATCTGGAATTCTCCGGTATCTCCCTCTTCCAGTAGTACACCGTCCATACTCAGGTTGACTGTTGTTCTTGTCCCGGCATTAAGTTGTGTAGTTAGTTTTTGTTGGTAATGCTTTATTGTTCCGTTACTTAACTGTACAAAGATTTGAAACATAGGATTAGGCTGAGAGGGGAACACCGATACAAAATTATTGTTGAATTCTGTACGGTTAGTGCTGGGTTTCAACCCGAAGCTGATTGTTTTGAAAGTGCCTTCGGGCCGGGCTGAAAAATAATTCAGGTTGCTATGGATATTACTGATGTATATCCACATTGAATCAATGGCATCACTGAAAGCATCACCGTTTGTTTCAGACACTATGACGCTTAAGGCTGCTGAAGCATGTTTAAGATGTGCTTGCAGGTCATCTTTCCCTATATTTATATTTTGTGTTCCGTATACAAGGCTATGTATCGGGTAGTATACCGTATCTCCCGGTATTTTCCTTAGTCCTAAACTGGTTGTATTCAGTTTTTTGCCTATAATTAGCGTGGGATCTGCCAGATAGGCATCACCTGCTGTACCAAAGTAATCGGGATATCCCCAATATATCACATTGTATGTACCTACAGGAAGCCTTAAAGGATATTTTTGGGATTTTCCTATTCCATTCGTGATTAAGTAATATGCTGGAAAAGGAACTTGTTTTCCCTTGGCTGTATAATTGCCTATATAAAAACTTCCATTCGTTTCACAAGGTAGTACTTCTAATGGACCATTGTAAGGATCTGTGCTACTTTGGCTCAGAGTGGCATATAGTGCCGGAGATACCAGATCTTCTGGTTGGGGGGTGACAATGTCACAATCCTCGTTTTTACCGCACGAAGCTAGCAGTGCCAGTAAAGGTAAAAATAAAAACTTTCTCATGTACATCTTTAGTTTAGGTTTGAATACTCCCTATAACAAGATATGGATGAGAAAGTTTGAATGGTATAGGAGAAAGTTATGCTTATACTTTCTCGGGAAAACTGGCTTTCAGGATCTCAAATGCCCGGGCATAATCTTTTTCGAAGACTAGAACCTTTATTTCCATTCCCGGAATATAAGCCAAAACTTGGGCTGTATATTCTCCCTGCAACATGGATTCTATACCTTCATTTTTTAGAAGATCCTGTAACATGTGTGCGCGGACATCACTTTTGAAAGAAGTAAGAATAACTGTTTTCATACTCGTTCCTTCTGTATCAGTTGTTTCTTTTTTCGATTTACAGTTTTGCAGAATCCGGCGTGCCACTTCTCCCGTTACATCACCGTCCTCTCCGTATGCTGCGCCTCTCTCATTGAACCGGCGTACTATTTCTTCAATGGTATCATCGCCTATTCCTGCTTCATCCAAGCGAGTCTTAAGTCCTAAATTTCTAAAGAATTCTTCAGTTTTTTCTATGGTTAGCGATACCCGTACACTGGGAACTCCTGAAGTAACCCCCCAGATACGTTCGCCATATTGTAGTATTTTGTCACGTTTTTTATCGGCGAGTGTCCGTAGAGTTCCGGGAAATACGATTGCCAGGGTCTGGCCGTGTGTCATGCCATGTAGTGCGGTCAGCTCATGCCCTATCATGTGGGTGGCCCAGTCTTCGGATACTCCCATAGCAATAAAACCGTTCAAAGCCATAGTGGCGGACATCATAAATTCACTCATCAAGTGATAGTCCTGTTTGTTTTCTTTGATTTGCGGAGCGATTTGTACCAATGTACGAAGGATGCTTTCGCTCCAGCGGTCCATTAGATAAGATTCGTTTGTTTTGGTCATGTATTGTTCCATGACGTGTACAAAAGTGTCTGCCAGTCCGCAAGCTATCTGATAGTCGGGCAGTGAGAAAGTTACTGTCGGATCTAGGATAGAAAATACAGGATGGGAGGAGAAAAATGGATATTTTTCATGAGTTTCACGGCATGAAATTACAGCTCCGTTATTCATTTCTGAACCTGTGGCGGGAATGGTTAGCACAGTTCCTAAAGGAATCGTGTTTTGTGCACTGCCTTTTTTAACCAGTTCCCAGGCATCTCCGTCGTAGGGAATACCAGCGGAAATCAACTTGGTGCCGTCTATAACTGAGCCGCCACCTACTGCCAGCAGGAAGTCAATGTTTTTTTCTTTGCCTGATTCTATCGCCTTTTTCAAGGTAGATATATCGGGATTTGATTCTATTCCCCAAAACTCCGTGTAATCACGTCCTTCAAGGGCTTGGATTACTTGTTCATAGACTCCATTGGTTTTTACACTGCCACCTCCGAAAGTGATCATGATTCTCTTGTCGGCCGGTATCTGTTGGGACAATTGGGCAATCATGCCTTTGCCAAAGATGAGGCGTGTAGGATTGTGAAAGATAAAATTATCCATAACTAATTGGGGTTTTCTTGGTTAATACTGAGTAAAGATAATGCTTTTTTCCTATCTTTGAGAAAAAATTTAGCTAATGAACGTAAAACTGGGAAAATACAACCAGCTGGAGGTTGTAAAAGAAGTAGATTTTGGTGTTTATTTAGATGGAGGCGATGACGGAGAGATTTTATTGCCTACGCGTTATGTACCCGAAGGCTGTAAGCCTGGCGATGTGCTGAATGTCTTTCTTTATCTTGACAATGAGGAAAGGCTGATAGCTACCACTTTGCAGCCGTTGGTGCAAGTGGACGAGTTTGCCTGTTTGGAAGTGGCATGGATTAATGAGTTTGGTGCGTTTTTGAATTGGGGATTGATGAAAGACCTTTTTGTACCTTTCCGTGAACAAAAGATGAAAATGCAGAAAGGGAGAAAGTATATAATACACGCACATATAGACGAAGATAGTTACCGCATTATGGCATCTGCTAAAGTGGAGCATTATCTTTCTAAAGAACATCCCGACTATCGGCTGGGACAGGAAGTGGATATCCTGATATGGCAGAAAACAGATTTGGGATTTAAGGCTATTGTGGAAAATAAGTTCAGTGGTTTGCTTTACGATAATGAGATTTTCCAACCTTTAGAAACCGGTATGAGGCTGAAGGCTTATGTAAAGCAGGTGCGTGAGGATGGTAAGATCGATTTGGTTCTGCAAAAGTTGGGCGCAAAGAAGGTGGATGATTTTTCGGAAGTGTTATTACAATATATTAAAGATCATGAAGGCTTCACTCCATTGAATGATAAAAGTGCTGCTGAGGATATCTATGATGCTTTTGGTGTCAGTAAGAAAACTTTCAAGAAAGCGGTGGGGGATTTATATAAAAAACGCCTGGTTGTTTTGGAAGCTGAGGGGATACGCCTCACTTAGTGGAGCTTTTCCCTACCGGATATAGGAAAAGCCCTATGAACTTATGGGGAAAATCAATTGTGGGGGAAAGCGATTTCCCCTATTTTTGTGCCATAGAACTAACAAACTAAAAACGGAACAGCTATGAAAAGATGGACTACATTACTGATAGTGATTTGTATGCTAGGTATAACTATTCCCGCAATGGGGGCCATGAGTATCAGCAAAATGAGACAGAACACTCGTTTCCTTACCGACCGTATGGCATATGAACTGAAACTCACTCCGCGGCAATACAATGATGTATATGAGGTGAATTATGATTTTATCAATAATGTCCGTTATCTGATGGATGATGTGGTAAGAGGCTATGATTATGCGTTGGAACGTTACTATGATTTTCTGGATGTGCGTAATGATGATCTTCGTTGGATACTTTCCAGTGCGCAATATCGTCGTTTTATGAGGACTGAGCATTTCTACCGTCCCATTTATGCGCATGAGAACAAATGGCATTTCCGTATTTATCTGGTATATAATAATGTGAATTTTTTCTACTATGGCAAACCGCATCACTATGCTAGTTATTGCGGAGGGCATTATCGTACTCATTTCAATAATGTCAGTTATTATAAGACCCATTATCGTGACCATTACCGCCATGATGTGTACGATGGCCATTATCGTATCCGCCATGATAGAATGACGTATGATATGCACCGTCGTCGTGATTTCAATATAGCTGTTCGTCCTCCACAAAAGGAGCATCATCGCCCGGCCACTCCTCCTCAGACTCGTCCAAACAGACCTCAAATCCATCCTGACAGGCCGTCGGGTGATCATCGTCGTCCGTCTGTTCCACAGGTAAGGCCGGACAGACCGAAGAAGGATCAGAATAACAAGCATGATGGGCGCCCTTCACGACGTGGACAGAACTCACAGGTTGATAAAGACCGTCATGAAAATAGGCGTATTACTCCATCCGGCAGGGATGTGAGAAGAGGAAATGGTAAGAAAGAGAAAGATTCGGACCGTTCAGGAGGAAGCAATAAAAGTAATTCTAAGGAAAGAACAGCAGTGCGTATGCGTACGGTATAGTATGATTTGAAAAACAACGAAAGCCGACATAAATAAGAGTCCGAAACACAATGAATTTTCCGGAATTGTAAAGGTCGTTTTTATGATGATTCACCACAGGTCAACGCAGAATCTGATTATGAATAGACTGTGAAAATCTGTGGTGAATCTTAATAATTTATTCCAAAGTAAGAGGAACTCCTTTGTAGAAATCCAGAATCTTGGTACGGAACAGATAGTCATATTTTGCTTGAAGCATATCCGAAACGGCTTTCATCCAATTGGTACGTGCCTCATTGTATTCAGTAGCGTTGGCTTTACCATTGGCATATTTTTCGCTCATCAGACGGAAGGAAGCTTCAGAAGCATCCGTAGCTGTATTACTGCTTTTGTATTTGCTTTCGGCAGCTACTGCATTATAGTATGCTTGCTGTATTTCTTTGAAAAGAGCCTTTTTGCTTTCTTCCAACTTCCATGATAAAGCAGTGCGCTGGATGCGTGCGTTCTTTACTTTATTTCGTGTGTCAAAACGGTTGAACAACGGAATGCTGAGTGAGAATTGCAGGTATTTATTAAAATTTTGATGCCACTGACTGCTGAATGAAGCATTTTCTACTCCTGAAATATTATAGTAGTTTGTTCCTATACCTGCACTGAAGTTTAATTGCGGATACCAGGAACTTTGGGCAATACGGATATTTTTGGCCGCACCTTCCAGACGAAATTGGGCTGCTTTAATACTTGGTTTGTTCAGAACAGCTTGTGCATAGATATCTTCGGGAAGTGAAAGCAGAGTAAAATCATCCTCTACACGGGGAGATACTACTCCAAATCCGTCAGGAGTAGGAAGTTCCAACAGCTGGCTCAGTTCTAACAAGGCTAACTGATAGTTATTGTCAGCCTGTACTGCTGACATTTCGTCTTGTGCGACGCGTGCGCGGGCTTCATAGACTTCGGCTTCAGATGCTTTCCCATTTTTGAAATAGGCTTCTTTCAATTCCAGCTGTTCCCGGCTTAACTCTACTTGGTTGTGAGCTACTTTTGCCAATTCTTCATTAAAAAGAATTTGTAGATAGGCAGAGGTGACAGAAATGCTGATATCTTCTTTGGCCTTGTTCAAGTCTTCTGTAGCTGCTTTCAGGTTCAGTTTGCTGAGAGCGATGTTGTTCGGTATCCGCAATCCTGTAAATAAAGGAATACTGGTACTGAGTGAGAAGTTGGTGTTTTTGGTATTACGGTCGCCGTACGTATTGTCTGCCTGCAAGGCACGGCCGAAGTTAAATGACTGGCCCACATTACCGTTCAGATTAGGCAGCCGGCTGTATTTAGCAGTATTCAAATCCACTGCATTCTGATCTCTTGCAGCTTCCTGTTGCTTGATACTCAGGTTGTGTTCTATAGCATAATCAATGCATTTACGTAAATCCCATTTTTCTTGGGAAACGGCCGGTAATGCAGTCAGGGTGGCCAAGGCTATAATGATTTGTTTCTTCATAATGATATTCTGTTATTTCTTTTCTGCTCCGCGTACTTTTTCATTGACATTCAGACCGTTCTTTATTTCAATCTGGATACCGTCACTCATACCTGTAATAACGGCACGACGGCTGAATTTCTGTGAAGGTACACTATCTGTCAATACGTATATAAAAGTAGAGTCGTTTTTAAACTCAACAGTACTTTCGGGTACTGCCAGTACCTTGCTGGCACGTGCCAGAACGATTTCCGCATTTGCGCTATATCCGGAACGGATGGTAATACTGTCGGGGACTGTGATGGCTGCTTTGATCTCAAATTGGTTGGCACCATTTTCTTCTACACCTTTAGGAGAGATATATTCTAGTTGTGCATCAAATTCCATGTTTTGTAAGGCTCCTAAAGTTATTTTTACCGGCATGCCTTCGTGTATGCGTCCTACTTCCGTTTCATCAATATTGCCTCGGAAAATCAGATCATTCATGTTGGCTACGGTGGCGATAGTGGTTCCGTCATTGAATGTGTTGCTCATTATGACGGAGTTACCGGCTTTTACGGGCACATCCAAAATCAATCCGTCAATAGTAGATCGGATAAGGGTACTACTGAATGAAGCCTTGTTTTTAGTGATACCTTCTTTGACTATTTCCAGGTTATCTTTGGCTGTTTGTAATTCTTCACGTGCCTGTTTTACGGCTACTTCACTCTTTTCGTATTCTTCACTGCTGATAAGTTTGCTTTCGAACAGTTTTTTCATACGGGCAAAGTCCGTTTCTCCTTGTCTGGCATTGATTTCTGCCAGTCTTACACGGCTTTCTGCCGAGTTTAGTTGTCCCAGTTCGGGGATCACCTTTACTTTGGCAATCACTTCTCCTTTCTTTATTTTTTGTCCGGCTTCCTTATATACCTCGTCAATGATACCTGAAATCTGCGGCTTAATCAGAATCTCGTCACGCGGTTCTATTTTTCCAGTAGCTACAGTGGTCTTTTTCAGATCGGTGATTTCTGCGTTTAATATAGTATACACGCTGGCTTTGGGTTGTGATTTTTGATAGAGAAATACAAATGTTCCGATGAATATCAGTGCAACGATGACTAATAGTGCAATTTTTACATACTTTTTCATATCTGTTTGTTTTATTATTTTTTTATTCTTGTTTGTTCTTGCATGGAAACTTTATCCGTTACGTCGGACGGCTTTATTCGTCTCTTATAGCCTCAATGGGTTTGATGGCCATAGCGCGATAAGCCGGTGCCAATCCGGCCAGCATACCTAGGACCATCAATAAGATGCAGGCCCCGACGGCCATCCAGAAGCTGATTTGGAAATGAGCCTCTGTACCCGAAGCTGCCGTTCCTATTTCCAACCCTTGTAAGATCAAGACTCCGAAACTAATTCCCATCAACCCTGCAAAAGTTGTCAATACCATGCTTTCAGAAAGAATTTGGTTTAGAATATCTTTAGGGCGTGCGCCAATAGCTCGGCGGATGCCGATTTCGGTTGTACGTTCTTTCACGGTAACCATCATAATATTGCTTACTCCGATAGCTCCTGCCAGCAATGTTCCCAAACCTACCATCCATGCCAAAATTTTGATTCCTGTGAACAGATTGTCAATCATGCTGAACATTGCTTCTGCATTGACCATGATCACCGCTTGTTTGTCGTCCGGGTGGATATAGTGCGCTTTCTTGATTACTTGTTCTATTTTGTCAGCTATACTGGTAACGGTCACACCCGGTTTTACGGTAATACAGACTAAATCAATGCGCTTTCCAAAATTGTATGCTTTTTGCATGGTAGTAAATGGAAGAGTTACACTATCCTCTGTTCCTGCATTGATATTCATGTTACTGGTTGATAAGCTAACACCTACAATCTGATAGTAAATACCATCCACACGCAAATATTGTCCGCATGGGTTTCCTCCTTGGGGAAACAGTTCGTCGTATACTCGTTTTCCTATGGTGCATACTTTCCGGCTTTCCAGTATGTCTACGTCATTGATAAAGCGCCCCATTGTAATATTTTGAGCTTCTATCTTTTCATAATCAGGTTGTAACCCTCTGACGGCACAGGAGCTTTTCTTGTCTCCGAAAATAGCAGTAGAGCCCCATCGGCTGATATTGGGAGTGATAACTTCTACTTCCGGTACGGCTTGGCGGATACGTTCCACATCGTTAAATTCCATATCCCAATAACGTCCTTTTCTAAATCCTTTATAGGCTTCACTGGTTTTATTACTTCCGAAAAAAACGGAATTGGTGGCGAATCCTTTAAAGTTGGCCGACATCATATCTTGTAGTCCCTGACCACCCCCCATAAGGGCAACCAGCATGAATATGCCCCAAAAAACACCAAAAGCGGTCAATAGGCTACGTGTCTTGTTTCTGGTAATGGTGATGAATATTTCTTCCCACCTGTCTAAATCTATTCTCATAATTTTAATCTGCTCTAAGTGCTTCGATTGGTCGGATCATGACGGCCTTGCGGGCAGGAAAGAAACCTGCCAGTGTACCGGCTATCACCAATGTCATGGTTGCTTGTATGGCTATACTGATATCTACTGTGGGATTGAGGAAAACTGTTTCGGTGAAAACGCCTGCGTCTACAGTTTGGTTTCCTGCCACTGTGTTCATGTATTCCGTGGCAGCAATGCCTGCCACCATTCCTATATACCCGAAAAAGGTGGTAATTGTTACGCTTTCGGCTATGATTAGCCATAAGATAGATATAGGTTTGGCACCCAACGCTTTGCGGATACCAAATTCACGGGTCCGTTCTTTTACTGTGATCAGCATGATATTACTTACACCTACGATGCCACTCAGCAAAGTGAATATGCCTATTACCCAAATGGCTATAGTCAGAATGCGCATACCTTTTTCTTGTTGCAGGAATTGGGTGAAACGGTTCCACATCCAGATAGCGCCTTTGTCATCAGCTGTAAACCGGTGGTGTACGCCGATAGCTTTGCGGTACTCCTTTTCAAAGATTTCATTTTTTTCTTCTGTATCGAGTCCTTGTGTCATAAATATCAAATTGTTCAGCTTGTCACCTTTATTATATATGAGTTGTAAGGTGGTGAATGGAATGAAGGCGTTAGGTTGGAAACTTCCCTTGTCGGTAAAAAGGCCTACCACTTGATATACTACTCCATTGGCGTTGACAAATTTTCCGATAGCTTTGTCTGCGTCTTTTTTAAAGAGCATTTCTGCGGTTTTTGTATGAAGAATGATTACTTTTCGCCGTTGACGGATATCGATGTCATTGATAAATCGCCCCCCTGCAGGTTTTACTCTTTCTACATCCTTATGATTAGGGTATACTCCTTCCAATGTGGTGGATACATAGTCTTGTCCATATGTTAAAGTCACATTACTCTGACGTACGGTAGCTCCTACACTGATGACATTTTGGGGAAAATCGGTTTCGGTTATCCGATAGTCTTTATTGTCCAGTTCAATGCGGCGTCCTTCTTTTAATCCGTCGTATGCTTTGGAAGTCCAGCCGGGAAATACTTTGATGGAATTCATAGCCATATCTGCAGATGAGCTTTCGAAAGCATGGATTAGTCCGTTGCCTGCCCCCAGCAGTACGATCAGCATGAAGATACCCCAAGCTACGGCAAAGCCGGTGAGGAACGTGCGTAATTTATTGCGCTTTATTGTTCCGAATATTTCTTGAATAAGATCAATCATGTGTGTCAGTTATTTCATGAATCCGTTCTTGCCGAAAGGAGAGGCATTATGGTCTATGTTTTCTTCAATCCGTTCAATCAGTCCGTCCTTGATATGGATGATTTTGTCCGTTTGGTTCGCTACTCCACTTTCATGAGTGACGACAACAATTGTCAGCCCCTCGTTTTTATGCAGTTCTTTCAGAATATTCATCACTTCCACGGATGTTTTGCTGTCCAGGGCTCCGGTAGGTTCATCGGCAAGGATGATTTGCGGTTTGGATATCAAGGCACGTGCTATGGCTACACGTTGTTTTTGTCCGCCGGACAATTCATTGGGCATATGATGCGCCCATTCTTTAAGACCTAGTTTGTCAAGGTATTCTAATGCCATTTGATTCCTTTTTTTTCGGCTCACTCCTTGATAGAAGAGGGGAAGAGCTACATTTTCTACCGCATTTTTAAAAGAAATCAGGTTGAAAGACTGAAAGATGAATCCTATCATCCGGTTTCTGTATTCGGCAGAGCGGGTTTCACTCAGATTCTTGATTAATACATCGTTCAAATAATATTCTCCCGAATCGTAATTGTCCAAGATGCCTAAAATATTCAATAAAGTGGACTTTCCGGAACCTGAAGCCCCCATAATGGAAACAAACTCACCTCGTTCTATGTCGAGGTTGATACCTTTCAAAACATGTAGCGGAGCTCCGTTATGATAGGTTTTGTTGATATTCTCTAAATGTATCATTACCGATGAATTTAACTTGTGTTTGTCTGGTTAGACGTGCCGAAGATACAAAAAGTTGCAATGCTATATGAAATAATTGAAAAAAAATTTGCTCTCTTTTTTCTCATTGTGTACATTTGCTCAAAATAACTAACCCTAAATAATAATATATCATGGTAACAGGCATGGAAAAACCCTACGTAGTAGGTATGGACATTGGCGGAACTAATACAGTTTTTGGCATCGTAGATTCGCGTGGTAACGTATTGGCTACCGATTCAGTTAAGACACAATCATTTTCTAAGATAGAGGATTATGTAGAGGCTGTCAGTTCAAAATTGCGTCCGTTGATTGAATCGTTCGGTGGCGTAGAAAAAATTAAAGGTATGGGTGTAGGTGCTCCTAATGGAAACTACTATAACGGAACCATTGAATTTGCTCCGAATCTTCCTTGGAAAGGGGTGATTCCCTTGGCTACTTTGTTTGAAGAAGCAATAGGTGTTCCTACTGCCTTGACAAATGATGCTAATGCTGCCGCTATCGGTGAAATGACTTATGGTGCGGCTCGTGGCATGAAAGACTTTATTATGATTACTCTTGGAACCGGTGTTGGTAGTGGTATCGTAATAAATGGACAACTGGTTTACGGACACGATGGTTTTGCCGGAGAATTGGGACATGTGATAGTTCGTCGTGACGGACGTCAGTGTGGTTGTGGTCGTAAGGGCTGTTTGGAAACTTATTGTTCGGCTACAGGTGTGGCACGCACGGCACGTGAATTTCTGGTTGCCCGTCCCGAACCTAGTTTGTTAAGAGATATCCCGGCTGAAGATATTGTATCTAAAGATGTTTTTGACGCGGCTGTAAGAGGGGATAAATTAGCACAAGATATCTTTGAATATACAGGACGTATTTTGGGTGAGGCTTTGGCGGATTTCATTGCTTTCTCCAGCCCGGAAGCGATTATCCTGTTTGGTGGATTGGCAAAATCAGGTGATTATATCATGAAGCCGATCTGTAAAGCTATAGATGATAATATCTTGAAGATTTACGAAGGTAAGACTAAATTGTTGATTTCTGAATTGAAGGATGCTGATGCCGCCGTGTTGGGAGCTAGTGCATTAGGCTGGGAAGTAAGAGAATAATGGAAAACAAAAAGCAAGGATATAAAGTTCGGAAATATCAGGGACCGGTAAAACGTTATTGCCAGATGTTGAATCTGAAAAACGATGCGGCCTTGATAGCCGAGTATAGAAAGCGTCATTCGGAAGGCAAGGTTTGGCCGGAAACATTGGCAGCTATTCGTGAAGTCGGTATTTTGGAAATGGAAATTTATATCCTGGGAACTAATTTGTTTATGATAGTGGAAACTCCTCTCGATTTTGATTGGGATACGGCCATGGCCAGAATGGCTACGTTGCCTCGTCAGGCAGAATGGGAAGAGTATATGTCTGTCTTTCAACAGGCAGAGCCGGGAGCGTCTTCGGCTGAAAAATGGCAGTTGATGGATAGAATGTTTTATCTATATGAATAACTTTCATTCTAGATAATAATAAGAAAAAGGATATGATAAAAATCATATCCTTTTTCTTATATTATAAAATTATAAACTTGTGTTCTTTATGGTAGAGCTCATCAGGCATTAGCCTGTTGGCTCATTAATTTCTGAAGCTTGTATTGCAAAGATTGGCAAGCAGCTCCCTTTCTCATTGCTTTGTATCTTCTTAACTGATACTGCAACATCTCGATTGTGTCATTTGTTCTTTTCATAATTACATCTTTTTTATGTTCTCCCGTTTGGAGAACTGGTTATTCCTAAAAACCTTTTGTTTTCTCTTTTACTACTGCAAAGATAACACCAAAATTCCTATTTATGTTTTAAAACATAGTATCAATCCGCTTTATTTAACTTTTAATGTGTATTTTGTCTTATGGTTTAGTATACGTTAAGAAATATAACTGTAAAAATGTCACTTATAATCTGACAGGGAAATGTTCATTAACAAATGTGGCGGATCTCCTTAAATCATGTTAGAGAACATAATTTTCTTTTTGTCGAATTTGCAAATTTCAATAATGTTCGTACCTTTGCATTGTGTTTTTCATAGTATTAGATTTAAGGTTAACAAAGGTTGGAGCAAGGCGTTGCTCCTTTTTTTATGTCTATATCTCTGCATAAAGTTTCCTTTTTACAAATTGTTTTGTTACATTCGCACCATACTATTGATATTAAACTACTATTATGAAACACTTATTTATCACAATTCTGCTCTTATTACCATTGTGCCGCATGCTGGCACAGGAGAGAGAATACGTAATTGTTGTTCATGGAGGTGCCGGTGCTATGGAAAACCTCGAAGACGATAAGGAGAAATCAACCTTGTATTATGCGGCTTTAGATTCAGCTTTGAGCATTGGAAATGCTATACTGTCTGCCGGAGGCGAAGGGCCTGAAGCGGTAATGGCAGTTGTCAACTACTTTGAGAATAACCCCTTGTTCAATGCAGGCAAAGGGGCTACTTGTACCAGTGCCGGTACTTTTGAGCTGGATGCTTCTATTATGGAAGGTAAGGATTTGACAGCAGGAGCTGTCGCCGGGTTGAAAACGGTGAAGAATCCGATTAATGCAGCTTATGTGGTAAAAACTAAAACACCTCACGTGATGCTGGCAGGTGAGGGTGCTGACCGGTTTGCAAAGTCACAAGGACTGGAAATTGTGGATAATATGTATTTTGCTACTCCTAAGACGTTGAAGTGGATAGAGGATTTGAAGAAGGAGAGCAAGAAGAATGGAACTGTGGGCTGTGTGGTACTGGACAAGCAAGGTAACCTGACAGCGGGAACAAGTACCGGTGGTATGTTCAAGAAGCAATGGGGCCGTGTGGGAGATTCTCCGGTGATTGGTGCAGGTACTTATGCGGATAATGAAGGTTGTGCTGTGTCGTGCACCGGGCATGGGGAGTATTTTATCCGTCACGTCGTAGCTTATAATCTTTCTACTCGTGTGAAGTTGCTGCATCAGCCTGTCGGGGAGGCTGCCGATTATATTATCCATCAGGAACTGAATACCAAGGAGGGAAATGGTGGATTGATTGCAGTGGACAAGAAAGGTAATTTTGCCATGCCGTTTAATAGCGGAGGCATGTTCCGTGGCTACTTGTATAAGGAAAAAGGAACAGGCAAAATTTCTAAAGCAGTGGGCATAGGGAAGAAGATGAAAACTTTATAATTTTAGTTCCTGTTTGAATTTTCCTCCCACCTGCAACAGAGTTTTGCAAAACTGCTACCACTACTACCATCCTCTTTCGTAAACATCCATGAACAGGGCGTTTCAAAGGTGGTGGTAGCAGCATGAAAAAACATCTGCTACCACCACTTTTTATCTGTTATCACTTCCCTTTCCTCTGGTAGTTTGGGAATTCCTGTCACATTTTGTCTTAGCTTCGTTACCCCTTGGAATAGACACATCTGTTTGAAAGCTGTAGGCTGTATGTAACGATACGGACGGTTGGTATGCTTATCGGGAACCGGTACGGATGGCATCTCGACTATTCACTGACGGAAAAGTTTTGGAGCTGTAGAATGTTAGCGGGACTTTCATCCGAAAAAGGCATCTGCGAAAGACTTTGGCATCCGATTCGTCCTTAAAGGATCTTATCCGTATCCCTAACCCTTTCCTGACGTATGGTTAAGGCTTTTCTTCCTGCCTGTTTTATCTCCGCAA
>ULKB01008025.1_pt1 | contig 18390 bp, 15 predicted proteins | sample 1951031 | NCBI WGS metagenome assembly ULKB01 (sample SAMEA4835488, study PRJEB28245) | human gut metagenome | biome: gut microbiome; material: fecal sample | place: Denmark | collected 2008
TGAGCCGGCTGCTCTACCAACTGAGCTACGCCGCCAAAGAATTAAATAAAATGGTGGAGCTGACGAGGATCGAACTCGCTACCTCCTCCATGCCATGGAGGCGCTCTCCCAGGTGAGCTACAGCCCCATTTCATTCGCACTCAACGTGCTTGTTTATTATATAAAAAATGACTATTTTTTGTCAAGCACTTTCTTTTTCAGAAAAATTTTTTTATACTATCTTACATGAAAAAAGATAAATATATTATTTGTTGTGATTTAGACGATACATTGCTAAGAAGTGATAAAACTATTTCTGATTATACAAAGCAAAAAATAAATGAGATTTGTTTAAATGGAAACTATTTTGTTATGAATAGTGGCCGCCCTTATCAGGGAATGTCTGATTTTATAGAAAGACTTGAATTAAAAGATATGCCTGTTTCTTGCTATAATGGAGCTGCTATTGTTTTTCCAGATATTTCTAATTTAAAAAAATATAACTCCATTGTTTTTTCTATAAAAAAAGATTTGTTTAGGCAACTTTATGTAGATGTGAAAAATTTATTAGATGCATGTATGGCTTCTTCATTAAAAAGAGTATATTTTTTTAATAAAAGTCATTTGCCTTCTTTTATAATTCATATAAATGATTTGGTTGAAGAAAAAAATGGAAATATTGATGATTTTTTAGAAGATGATATTTTAACTGCAACTTTTCAGGTTAAAGAAAAAGATTTAAATGTTTTCAAGAGAAAAATTTTAAAAGATGAATATAAATCATTATCTTTTTTTTCATGGGGAATATATGAAGGAATTGCTACTTTTGAAGTTTCTCTAAATATAGCCACTAAAGGTCATGCTCTTAAGTACTTAGCAAAAATATTTGATATTCCAGAAGAGAACACCATTGCTTTTGGTGATGCTGAAAATGATCTTTCAATGCTTAATGATGCTAATGAAGGAGTTTTTATGTGCAATTCTAAAGATAGTGTTATTCATTTAGGTAAGCATTTTACTTATAAAACATCTGATGAAGATGGAGTTGTTGATTATTTAGAAAAAATGCATCCTGAACTTTGGAAATAAATAGAAAAACATCAGACTTTTATCCGATGTTTTACTTGAAAATACCTAACTTCCAGCACTTTCGTATTTTTTTATTCCGATTTTCCATTCTATTATTGCAATAGATGATAGGATAATTATATAGCTTAATAATATTAGATTAACCTGGAATATATTCATTTCAATTCCGAAGATAAGATTTGTTTTTCCCGAAGGATTTAAAAGACATGCTATAGGGCAAAAAAGAAATAATGAATATGGAATTATATATAGAAGGATTTCTTTGACAATTTTTATATTAAGTATCGAAGGGTATCTTGCCGTATCACAAATGTTGTAAACTGTATTCATAATGTGATTTGATTTTTTTAGCCAAAATGCCGTAAATGATGTTATGCATTTTAAGTCTAAGAAAAGAAAACAAGATAATAATTCTGCAATAATTAACCCTAAAATATTATTGAATGACCAAATGATATTTTGAGCAGGCGCAAATATTGATAAAAATATAATGCCTAATATAATTTCTCCAAATCCTTCAAGCTGAAAAGTTTCGGCAATTATTTGAAAAAAGGTATTTAATGGTTTGATTAAATATTTATCAAGTTGTCCTAATCTAACCATTTTTTGGCTTAAAGTCCAAAGGTTATCTGTTAAGATATGATCAATTCCTTTAGGAATCAAACAAAGACCATATAAAAAAATTAAATTTTCTATAGTATAGCCATCAATAATATTAACTGATGAAATTGTTAAATATAGTGCGAGAAAGTTTATTGTATTAGTTACAATGAATCCAAATATTCCAATAATTGTATCTGTCTTATAGGTTAATCGAGATTTGATTGACATGCTGATGTAGCGAAAATATAAATGAATGTATCTTTTAAATTCTTTCATATTAACCTCCGATACTAATAACATGCTTGCATGATTTTGAAAATGTAAATTTTGCAATTAAAATCATAATGATCATCCAGATTATTTGCAGTAAAATATTTTTTAAAGCTTGAATTAGTGTAAAGTTTCCCATTAAGATAAGATTTGGAATAGATATAATTCCAGCAAAAGGCAAAAAATTAATAAATGATTGTGCCCATGATGGGAAAAATGCTAGAGGAATAAGAGACCCACTTAAAAATTCAATTATTGAAGCTTTTAGAAGGTATAATCCAAAACTAGCCCCAGTAAAAAATGTTAATTGTGCAATGATAAAATCTAACGTATCATAAATTATTAAAGAAATTATAGCTGAAATAAATCCAAATAATATATTGTACCAATTGAAAGAAAAAAATAGTTTTCCGAAACCGAAGATACTTCCAAGAGTAACAATTTCAATTGTTGAAATAGGAATTACAATTATAAAAAAAGTTCCGAGCATGCTACCGAAAGAATTTGAAAGTAGACGGATACGATAATTTATAGGCTTGATTAATTGCATAGCAATGTTGCCTTCTTTAATATCTTCTGAAACGTTGTCAAAGGAAGATGAACTACCGAATATCAATTGAGTTGTAACTAGTGTAATCAATAAGTAGGTTATCATTTGTGGTAAGGTGAAATTGTTTAACATTCTTTCTCCAAATTCGTTATATTGATAAATGTTTGGATTATCTTGATTATAAATTGCATACCATAAAAAAGATATTAAAATTGTATTTAATAAATTGGTTAACACCCAAGCAAAAAATGACCCTTTATATGCTAACATTGTCATAAATCCAGCTTTTACAAAACTTTTGTATTTGATAAAATTTTTAAAAATTTTTGTTTTCATAAATGGTTTTTACGACATTCGTTAAGTCGTTCTCCTTAATATTTAAATCTTGAATACTTCCACAATCTAAAAGATTTCTCATTAATTCTTTGATTTCTATTTTATCGCCATCAAAAGAGATATTTATTTCTCCTTCTTTATTTTCAATGTTAATATCTGGGTATTTTTCTAAAAGTTTTTCACATTGAAAATTGCTTGATTTTAATGAGATAGTTTTAATATTTCCAAATTTGTTTTTGATTTCATCAATGCTTCCATCAAAAAGAATTTTACCTTCATCAATGATAATAACACGATGACATAGATTTAAAATGTCCGACATATCATGTGTCGTTAAAATTACAGTAGTGTTATATTTTTTATTTATTTCATTAATGGCTTTAATAATATGATCTTTGACGAGAACATCTAAACCAATAGTTGGCTCATCTAGGAATAAGATGCTGGGATTATGTAATAAAGATGCAGCTAAATCCGCTCTCATTCGCTGCCCGAGAGATAAAGTTCTTACTGGACTTTGAATGAACTTATCGAGTTCTAAAATATTTTTTAAATAATTGAATCGCTCATCATAATCTTTATCACTGATATTATATATATCTTTTAATAATGAGAAAGTTTCTTGCAGAGGAAGATCCCACCATAGTTGCGTTCTTTGACCAAAAACTACACCAATATTTTGTAAAACTTTTTTCCGAGCTTTAGAATCATATGGGTGCATACCATTTATTAAAACTTCACCACTTGTTGGAGTTAATATACCTGTCATCATTTTTATTGTTGTTGATTTTCCAGCGCCATTAGCACCAATATATGCGACCATTTCTCCTTGGTTTATCGTAAATGAAATATTATTTACTGCTGTAAATTTTATTTTTTTATTCGAGAAAAGTGTTTTAATCATGCCTTTTAAACCATTTCCTCGAATAGGTTTATTAAATACTTTTGATAAATTTTTAACTTTTATAATTTCTTGCATATCAAAATAATCCTTCCTGTAATAATAAATTTTAATTATTAAATGCACTATACAATTATTTATTCATTTTCTTTTCCTTCAATAAAATTTTATCAATCTATGGAATATTATTCAATTTATTTTTATTGTTGTGTTTTTAATTATAATTATTGAAATAGATTTTTTAGAAATTTTCCAAAAATCTGTTGATTTTTGGAAAAGTGATTAATAGAATATTAGTAGCGGAGTAGTGCATTTTAACTTCCAACAACACGGAATAATCCTGGGGTTAAAACCATATAAGAAATTATATGGAACGAGAGCTAGAGGTGTACTATGTTTGAAGATAAAAAAATTGAAGAAATTGAACAGTTTTTTTCGTGTTCTTCTACTTCTGGATTATCAGAAATAGAAGCTGAAAAAAGACTTCTTAAAGATGGACCTAATATTTTGAACTCAGAAAAAAAACAAAATATTATAGTTAAATTTCTTTTGCAATTTAAAGATCCAATGATCTATGTTTTACTTGGTGCAGGAGTAATTTCTTTTTGCTTAAAAGAGTGGGCTGATGGCATAATTATTGTTTCTGTAATTTTGTTAAATGCTATTATAGGAACTATTCAAGAAGCAAAAGCCGAGAAAGCTTTGGAAGCTTTAAAAAAAATGTCTTCCCCTTCTTGTGTTGTAAAAAGAGATGGGAAAATTAAAGAAATTAAAGCAGAGGATTTAGTTGTAGGTGATTTAGTAGTCCTTGAAGAAGGGAGAATAGTTCCTGCAGATTTGCGTTTAGTGGAAACTATTAATATGAAAGTCGATGAGAGCTCATTGACAGGGGAATCGATTCCTGTAGAAAAAAATGCAGATATAATCTTAAATGAAAATTCTGGAATAGGCGATAGAAAAAATATGGCTTTTATGTCCACTCCAGTAAGCTATGGACGTGGTGAAGGAATTGTTGTCAGTACTGGAATGAACACTGAAATAGGCCATATTGCCAAAATGTTAAAAGATGCTAAGGATAATAAAACTCCATTACAGCAAAAACTTGCAAGTCTTTCTAAAATATTAGGAATAGTCTGTGTTTCCGTTTGTGTTTTGATGTATGCTGTCGGTTTATTGTATGCAGTTTTTGGCCCTAATAAACAAGATATAGGAACGGCATCTTTAGACTTATTAATTACTGCAATAAGTGTTGCTGTTGCTGCTATTCCAGAAGGATTGCCAGCTGTTGTAACTATTGTTTTAGCTATAGGAGTTTCTAGAATGGTTAAAGTAAATACAATAGTTAAACATTTACCATCTGTGGAAACATTAGGAGCAGTTACTGTTATTTGCTCCGATAAAACTGGAACATTAACTCAAAACAAAATGACTATTGAGAAAACATATATCAATGGAAAGATAAAAGATGCAAATGAAGTTGATGCAGAAGAAGTAAAATTATTAGCACAAGGTATGATGCTCTGTTCCAATGCTTCGATTAAGGATGAAAGATATGGTGATCCTACTGAATTAGCTTTGCTTGATTATGCAAAAAAATTTGGATGGAATAAAGAAGAAATTGAAGAAAATAAATATCAACGACTTGATGAATTACCTTTTGATTCTGTTCGAAAAATGATGTCGGTATTAAGTCATTATGAAGGAAAGAATATAGTATTTACAAAAGGTGCTTTGGATTCAATTTTAAAACATACAAAAAATATTTATTTAGATGGTAAGGTTAGAAAAATAACTGAAAAAGATATTTCAACAATAAATGAAAACAGCAAAATAATGGCTAAACAAGCTTATAGAGTTTTAGCATTAGCTATTCATGAATCTAATGTTGTCGATGAAGAAAATTTAACTTTTGTTGGAATGGTTGGAATGATTGATCCAGCTAGAGAAGAAGCTAAACCAGCAGTTGAATGTTTACACAAAGCTGGAATAAGAACAATCATGATCACAGGAGATCATAAAGATACTGCTTTGGCGATAGCTAAGAATTTAAATATTGCTACTGATGAAAAACAATGCATGTCAGGTGATGAAATAGATTCTTTATCAATGGAATTGTTAGAAGAAAAAGTTAAAACTACAAATGTTTTTGCTAGAGTGTCTCCAGAAAATAAAGTTAATATTGTTAAAGCTTTACAAAATTCTGGAAATATTGTCGCAATGACTGGCGATGGTGTTAATGATGCGCCTAGTTTAAAAACCGCTGATATAGGTATTGCTATGGGAATAACAGGAACAGATGTTGCAAAAGGAGCAGCGGATATGACTTTAATGGATGATAATTTTGCATCGATAGAAAAAGCGGTTGAAGAAGGAAGAAGTATTTATTCAAATATTAAAAAAGCTATTTTCTTCCTTCTATCCAGTAATTTCGGTGAAGTTATGACTATGTTTTTCGCTGCATGCATTGGATTTCCGAGTCCATTAAGAGCAATACATATTCTTTGGGTAAATCTGATATCGGATTCATTGCCTGCGTTAGCTTTAGGAAGAGATGATAAAGATTCTGATATTATGAATTTAAAACCACGTCCTGTAAATGAAGGATTATTTGCTCATCATGGATTTTCATTTTGTTTCTTCTACGGGTTTATAATTTTTCTCATCACAATGATTGCCTTTTTGATTAATCCTCTCATTGATTTAAATGCTCCAGGTAGTGTGGGATTTACATGGAATAATCTTTTGATTTATTTGCAGAATGATGCTCAACTTGATAAATGTCAAACTTTTGCTTTTACAGTTTTAGGTATGTCACAATTATTTCATATGTTGGGAATGTCAAATGTTAAAAAATCATTTGTTAATGTTTTTAAGGGAAAAAATATCATGTTTCTAATTTCATTTATATTTGGATTAACATTACAAATTTTAGTTACCGAACTTCCTTATGTAACAGATTTTTTCCAAACCACAGCGCTTGAGTGGTATGAATGGTTGTGGTTAATTGCTTTGTCTAGTTTTCCACTTATTGTTCACGAACTTTTAGTTCCTGTATTAAAGAAATCAAAATTGCAATTTTAATAATTAAAAAAAGGTTACCTTCATATTTTAAAATGAGGTAGCCTTTTTGAATGTTAATAATCAAAGAGAAACTAAAAGAGATGACTTCTTCGATTTTGTATTTAATTTAACAGCAAATGAAGAAGCTTTTTATGCTTCGTTAATTGGAATAGCCTTGGCGCAGAATCTCACTATTTCTGAACAAAATGATTTGGGTAATTTTTTTATGTTGATAGCACAAGAATTATTGACTATGTCTGCACATAATCAATTGGTAGAGACAAGAAAACAAAAAAGAGGCCAACAATATCAGCCTCAAGATCATCATTAATTATTTGTTAATTTTATCAGCAACATGATATTCTTCAATAAAATATCTGGGTCTATTTTGTACATTTTCATAGATATTTTTTAAATAAAGAGAATGAATAGAAAATACTAACATTAAAATTGCTGTTGCTAGCAAAACAATCATTAGAATAAGGATAGGTAAATAGTAGAATGAATGAATTCTATCACAATAATAGCAAAGGAGAAAAACAAATGTTCCTAAAAAAGAAAATAATCCAATCACTATAGATATTTTAAATGGGAAACTTAAAAGATTTGCTGTTGAAGCTGCAAAAGTTTTTGCTGCAACACCCATTAATTTTGAATAATTATACTTAGTTTTACCTGCTTCTCTTTTTTTTCTAGCAAAGAATACATCGCAAGTTTTAAATCCAATATAAGGGACTTGTGAACGTAAAATTCGTGATGCTTCAGGAAGAGAGTTTATGTAATCTACAACTCTTCTTGACATTAAGCGATAGAAACAAACATTTTCTTCAATTACTTTTTTACCAGCAACTTTATTGGTTAATTTATAAAATAATCCTGCAGTTGTTTTTTTCATTGCAGTATCATCGTCACGATTGCTTCTTTTTCCGTTAACTACTTCATAACCTTCTTCATATTTTTTCAACATATCAAAAACAACTTCTGGTGGATCTTGAAAATCACAATCTAAAGGAATTACAACATCACCTTTTGCACTCCTTAATCCTGCTTCAACAGCACATTCTTGTGAATAGTTTCTTGAAAAAGAAATATAGGACAAGCGATCGTTTTTTTGTGCTTCTTCTTTTATGATATCTAATGTTTTATCTTTTGATCCATCATTTATCAAAAGAAATTCATAATGATAATTGTCGTCATCATGAAATAATTCTTCTATTTTTTTGAAAAAAATAGGAAGCATTTCTTCTTCGTTATAAACTGGAACAACAAGTGAGACTAATTTCATAATTACCTCTTTCGTATTAGCTTAAAGCTTTATTTCATTATAAAATGTTTTTAACAAAAATTAAATGTTTATAGTGTAAGTTTATGTCAATAATATGAACTTGCTCTTTGTATAATTAAAAAATAAATATGATATACTAAAATGATTAGGAGAAGACTATGGAATCAATGGATAATTTTAATAATGATAAGCTTATAGAAGAAAAATTTGAAAATATGAAAAAACATTATAAACATAATACAAAAATATTATGTTTAGGAATTTCAATTGCAAGCCTATGTGTTGGTTTAATAGGGGGAATTTTGATACATGATTTCATGGAGGGAGATACTTATAATTTTTCTGGAAAATATAAGCAATGTTATGAAATTTTAGATAAATATTGGCTTTTTGGAAATACAGAAGAAGAAATAACAAAAGCTACAAATGAATTGATGTATTCAGGGCGGACATCAACAGATGCATATACATTTATTACTGAAAATCAGGAAGATCAAGGATTGAGTCTTAGCAATGTTGGATTCGGAATAAAAATGATATATTGTCCAAAAGGAATATTATTAGAAGAAGTTTATTCTAATGGAGTTATGGCTAAACTTGGCGCTCAAAAAGATGATATTATTACTAATATTTCTTATGAAGGAAAAACTTATTCATTATCTAATCAAAAGTTTTCTGAAATTTCAGCAATTCTTTCAGAATCTAAAAAATCAAATTCCGTTGATTTTAAATTGTTGAGAAATGGACAAAGTTTTGAAATAAATAATGCAACAGCGGATGAATTTTCTCAAGATGCTGGAAGTAAAATTTCTAAGTATTCTAATGATAAAGTTTTAACTATTAAATTGAATACTTTTTTAGCTGATTCAAGTACATTGAATGAGGAAAAAAATTCAGCTTATTCAATAGTATCGGACCTTTTGAAAGAACAAGATTTAACTAAGTTAGAAACATTGGTTTTAGATTTAAGAAATAATACTGGTGGTTTACTATCACAAGCAACAGATATTGCAAATTTGTTTTCTCCTAAAAATAAATATACTGTTATTCAAAAAGATAAAAATGATAACATTATTGGAATAAATAAACAAAATGATGAGCCTTTATATGGAAATTTGAAAATAAAAATTTTACAAAATGGATATTCAGCTTCCGCAAGTGAAGCTTTAACTTTAGCATTAAAGCAAAATTGTAATGCGCAAATATATGGATTTAAATCTTATGGAAAAGGTATTGCACAAAGCTTTTATACATTTAAAGACAATAGTGTTATGAGATTTACCATATCTAGGGTTTTTGGACCAGATGGAAAAACCTGCATTCATAATGTAGGAATTTATCCAGATTTTGATTCAAAAGATTATGGCTTTAAAGAATATCCGTATGATTATAGTGGTTATGCATTTACTAATGAGAATTATCAAAATTATTTAAAGAATATTGGCTCATGCTTAAATTATTTGAATTATGATATTTCTTCTGATCCTACAAATGATGAAATATTAAGCACTATAAATCAATTTCAGCAAGACTACGGATATGAAGTTGAAGAAATATATTCCGATGAAACTTCTAAAGAATTGATTTATGAAGTGTACAAAAAATCTGTTGCTCAAGAAGATTCTGAGTTAAAAATAGTTGTAGAAGGTAATTGATATGAATTATATTCCTTTTAAAATTGAATCGAAGTTTTCTCCAACTGGAGATCAACCACGTGCAATAAAACAACTATGTGAAGGATTAAAAAGTGATAAGAGAGTTCAAGTTCTTTTAGGTGCCACAGGAACTGGAAAAACTTTTACTATGGCCAATATTATTCAGGAAGTCCAAAGACCAGCTTTAATATTAGTTCATAATAAGACTTTAGCAAGCCAACTTTATGCAGAGTTTAAGGAATTGTTTCCTAATAATCGTGTTGAATATTTTGTCTCTAACTTTGATTTTTATCAACCTGAGGCATATATTCCTAAAACTGATACGTATATCGATAAAGAAGTTGTAATGAATGAAGAAATTGAAATGATGCGTTCTTCTGCGATTAATTCAGTTTTAGAAAGAAGAGATACAATTATTGTTGCTTCAGTTGCTGCTATATATGGTTTGACTGATCCGGATGAATACAAGAATTTAGTTTTTTCTTTAAGAGTAGGTGAACCATTTAAAAGAAAAGATATTCAAAATTTATTGATTAATGCAATTTATGAAAGAAATAATTTGGATAGAAAGCCCGGTACTTTTGCTTTAAGTGGGGATATGTTAGAAATTCGGCCTTCTTCTACTGATAAATATATTGTTCAAGTAGATGGAGAAGATGGAATTATTAATGAGATTGATTTAGTAGATATTACAACAGGGAAAATTCTTCATACTTTGGAATCTTTTCCTATATATCCTGCTTATGAACATGCTTCTAGTTTTGATAGAGTAAAACATGCTTGTCATACAATTCGGCAAGAATTATCGGAAAGATTAAATTATTTTCATAATGAAGGTAAATATTTGGAAGAAGAAAGATTGCAAATGCGGACTTTACACGATTTAGAATCATTAGAAGAATTTGGTATTTGTCCTGGTATTGAAAATTATTCTCGACATATTGATGGAAGAAAAGAAGGAGAGACTCCTTTTACTCTTTTTGATTATTTTCCTGATGATTTTATATTATTTGTCGATGAATCTCATGTTACTCTTCCACAGATTAGAGGAATGTATAATGGGGATAGAGCTCGTAAATTAAATTTGGTTGAATATGGATTCCGTTTGCCTTCTGCATTAGATAATAGACCTTTAAGATTTGAAGAATTTGAAAGTAAATTTCATAATTTGATTTGTACTTCAGCGACTCCAGGAGATTATGAATCTAATTTAGCAGGTGAATTTGTTGAACAAATTATTCGTCCTACAGGTTTAATAGACCCAGAAATTGAAGTTCGACCAAGTAAAATTAATCCAGTATATGATCTTCTTAATGAAATAAAAGAGAGAATAGCAAAAGATGAAAGAGTTTTGGTAGTTGCATTGATGATTAATGATGCAAAAAATCTTACGGATTTCTATAAAAGTCAGGGAATAAAAGTTGAACATTTACAACATGAAATTAAAACATTAGAAAGAACAGAGCTTATTTATAAATTGCGTAAGGGAATAATTCAAGTTTTAGTTGGTATTAATCTTTTAAGAGAAGGATTAGATATTCCAGAAGTTTCACTAATTGCAATTCTTTCGGCAGATAGCGAAGGATTTTTGCGTTCTACAAGATCTCTTATTCAAATTATAGGTAGAGCAGCTAGAAATGATCACGGAAAAGTTATTATGTATGCTGATAAAATTACCGATTCTATGAATGAAGCGATAACTGAGACAAATAGACGTAGAAAAGTTCAAATGGAATATAATAAAGAGCATAATATTGTTCCGAAAACTATTATCAAGGCTATTTCTGAGCCATTAAAATTTATGGATAAAACTTCGAAAAAGAAAAATGCTGGAAAGTTGACTCGTGGAGAAATAGAAAAAGAAATAAAATCTTTAGAGAAAGAAATGCGACAAGCTGCTAAAGATTTGGACTTTGAAAAAGCAGCAGAAATACGTGATGCTATCATTGAAATGAAAGCTCAATTATAAAAAGCAATATTACGACAAAGTTTTATTGCTTTTTTTACACTTTTTAAATATTGAAAAAATTAATAATTTATTTTGCTTTTAGTATTTATAAATATAGTTTATAATTATGACATTAAAGATATATTTGTTATGAGGTAAAATTTTGAAAAACGATTATAAAATAAAAGATTTGATAAAAGAAACGTTATCAACTATAAAAGAATCTAATTATCGCATATGGTATATTTCTTTTGGAGTATTTTCTATTATTGGAATTGTTACCATGGCACTTTCTTTTTACTATACACTCGCTTATATTACTCCTTTGCTTTTCACTTTGCTGTGTTTTGCAATTGCTCCAGTTATGGAAGTTTATGCTTCAAAGAGTTTGAAAGAAAATGTTCATTATTCTTTAAAAACTTCAGCGTCAGCAACTAGTTATGGATATTATCATTTAATATTTTCATATTTAAAAGCATATTTATTTGGAACAATTTTAGCTGGATTTGTCTGGGGAATAGTTGTTTCCGTAGCAACTATATACGATCCAAATATTTATGATGAACTATTAAATATATTTTCGATGATTATCTATGGTCAAAATCTTCCTTCAGGATTGATTTTAGAAATTTCAAGTTTGGCTTTTGGATTATTAAGAACTTATAATTTTTTAATTATAATTTTTGTCTATGCAGGATTTTTATTATCTAATAGAAAAAATGAATTGAGCAATGCATTTTCTTCTGCTTACTTAAATGATGATTCTCGCTTTTTTCTTTTTAATCCTTTAAGAAAAAATATTTTTAATCTTATTTATAGAAATTTTAAACGTGATTATAATAAAAAGACTTTTTGGTCTAAAATTATAGGAATGTTTTTATTTACAGGTGGCACTATTGGAGGAACATTTATAGGTTTTGCAATACATGGAGCTATATCGACTAGTGATCCATTCTATTTTGGATTAGGCTTAGGATTTATTCTTTATGCTTTATGGTATGGCGTTGAAAGAACAGTAGATGCAAATTATATTTATGATAATATAAGTTATATTACTTCAAGAATTCCAAATTTATTAGCTAATCAATTAGCAAGTGTTAAAGCTATATATAAATTAGGATTTCCAAATGGAAGATTTGATTCTAATTCATTCCCTATGAATGCACCACAAAATGTTAAAACTAGATTTACTGAAGAGACATTAAAAAAATATTTCTTTTTACATTATTCTGAAAAAATTATTGATGTCAGTGAAAATGTTGAATTTACTGAATATGCACCAAAAATGGATTCTGAAGAAGAAAATAAATCTAAAGATAATTTTGCAGGCGCTTTTGGATTGGATGATTTTTTATCTGATTCAGATAAGAAGAATTAAAAATTAAAGAAAAAAGTGATGTAAATGAATAAAATTAAAGAATTTTTTGGAAAGTTTATTAAAGATAAAAAAGATATTTATACAATTCCAAATATTTTAGTATATTTTCGCTTTCTTTTAGTTATTGTCTTTATTGTTATTTACTTTTTACCTATTAGTGTTGAGGATATTTTAATAAATCACTATATTTGTGCAGGTATTGTTCTTCTTGCAGGTTTTACAGATTTTTTAGATGGACAAATTGCTAGAAGATTTAATATGGTTACAGAATTAGGAAAAGCTATAGATCCTTTAGCAGATAAATTAATGCAGTTTGCCATAGCTTTGTGCCTTTTAATTACTTATTTTCATATTTGGACTTTTATTTTAATGCTAACTATTTTTGTTATAAAAGAAATAACTTTATTAATATTTGATATTGTGCTTTTTAAAAAAGAAAAAAAACTTGATGGCGCAAAATTTTTTGGCAAGGTTTCAACATTTGTTTTTTATGTTGCAATGGGATTTTTATTACTTTTACCTTCAACCGTAAGTTTCTGGAGTACTGCTGTTTATATTGCAACAAGTGTATCATCTTTTTTCTTATTATTATCCTATATATTATATTTTCCTGTATTGATAAAATTATATAGAAGCTGAATCTAGTATATTTATACTATAAAACTACCTAACTTTGGTGTTTTCATCTACAAATGGGTAGTTAAGAATTAAAAAAGAGATTCTTCTAAAGTAGACAAAAAAATATAAAATATTTATATTACATATAGATATAAAGAATATAAAAGTCTTCTTTAGAAGAATTTTTCTTTTGGAAAAATATGATGACCATAATAAATAATATTTTGATGCAAGAATAATTACTAAATTTATTTAATTTTAAAATTGTATGGCAAAAGATTTTAATATTAATAATTTGTTAAAAACAGGAATTGATATTAAAAATATTTTTTATTGCTTTTTGTTAATAGAAATAATAAAATAAAATTGAAATTAAGAAAGGGCTTACAGGATGATTAATTTTTATGTACTAATAACAATAATACTTACAACATTATCAAATTTTTCTTATAACTTTCCTAAAGTAAAAAATGCTCAAAATACTTCTATGGTGAGTAATGCATCTATTTTAAATTCTAAAGTCAAATCTCTTTTTAAGTCATTGAATTCTGGAGGGGTTGACGATTTGTTTATAGATAATTATTACGAAGGTGTGTACTTTTCTAACTTAAAGGAAAATATTGGAAACAATAGTCATGGCAGCTGTTCTTATGTTGCACTTGCTATGTTAATCTCTTTTTATGACTCTTATTGGAATGATTTATTTATTCCGGAAGAATATGATGTTGAACCAATAAGTTCTTTCATTACTTATCCATCTGCTGATTTCTCTTTTCCATCTTTTTATGCTGAATCTCCTGGAATTTTATTTGAGCCTTCAAATGAAGTTAACTCGCTTTCATTAAATGAATATTTACTTTATGTATCTACGCATTCGGATATTTATTTTCAATCTAAATTAATTTCTTTAAGTCAATCTTATTTTGGAAAAGAAAAATTTGAAAATAACTCTAATCCATTTGGAATGACTTTTGGAGAAATGTTAAACTTTTTGAATTATTATTTATATGATTATAGAAAATTTAATACAGCGCAAGTTACGATAAATTCATGTAATGATGCTTCTTCTGTTCGTTTTTATACCATAAATAAGATTAAGGAAGGTATTCCTGTTATTTTAAGATCTGAATCTTCTTCTTTAGGTGGCCATGCGTTTATAGCTTATGATTATGATGCACTAACTGATGAAATTTATGTCCATACTGGTTGGAGGGATGATAATTCTAATAAAACTTTATCCTATGTATCTTTATCATCAACAGGTTTTATTAAGCTTACTGATGCTATATCTTTAGATGTAATGTCACCATCATCATTTTCATATAATTATCATTCTAAATCTGGTGAAAATTGTTCAGCACAAAATTTTATTTTCCCTCAAGATATAGAAATAATTTCTGGAAACTATAGGGATGAACTTCCTACTTTTAAATGGAAATCAGTTTACAAAGAAAAGTGGGTAAAAAAATATAAACCTTATTTTAATTTTTCCATTCTTAATTCATCATCATATCAAATATTTAAAATAAAAGGATTGGATTCTAAAAGAGTAACAATGACGGAAAAACAATGGAATTCTACTTTATATAGCAATTCGAGTGATTACTATGCTTATGTAGAATTAACTTCCTCATTAGATTCTTATTTTGATGATTATTATGCAAAAAAATCTTTTGTAAAGCCATTAGAGTATAGTAAATTACCACAAATAAAACCAAATGAATATGGTTTTGCTGATGCTTATGCTATCGATGATGAAACTAAAAATAATTTTATTAAGCACACAGCAAGTCATGATTTTAAATTTGAAACCAGAAGATTTAGAACAGGTTATATTCATAATGAATACATTGTTATGTCTCCGATTAGAGATGGTTTTAATGAAGCGTTTATTGAATATAGATTCAGTAATGCTGTTACAAGAATTGATGTTGAGTTAGCACACTGGAGATCATCTTCTAATGAATGGTTGACAAGTGCAACAGGTGAAGCAACAGTTCAATATTATTGGGAAAACAAATGGGTTGATAAGCTCGATTTACTATCATCAAAAACAGCTTTGCCTGTTGATAGAAACTCTCATACATTTTATAAACTAGAATTTGATAATCCAGTATATAGAGTTAGATTTTATGCAAAGTCATTTAGTACAAATACAAATGATAATAATAGAGGTAGAATTTGTATAGGAAACATGGCCTTCTATCAATCAGAATATAATTTACCTTTATCTGGTAGTGAATTAGATTATGAACCTGATAGTTGGAATAAAACGATAATTTCACAAGATAAAAATTCCACAACTTATTTGAAAAATAAAACGAACTGTTATTTATATGCGATAAATGCGCAGAAGAATCCGATAAAAAATTCTCTTGAAGTTATGAATCCTGGAGCAGTAGGTGGATACGCTTTAGATAATAGAAATTTTGTGGGTGAACTTGAAATTCTATCTTATATTAAAGAAGATGCAAAAGAATTAGGCTTTGTTTTTGAAAGTATTGATGAAGATAAGGTTTGTCCTGAAGGATGCTATAAAGTTGCTTTTGTAATAGATAATCAAGGTCAATTTTATGATTACCATTTTTATAGACAAAATTCGGATGGAACTTGGTCACATAAACCTGGTAATACTGATGTAACAAAATATGATAGCAGTGGAAAAATAATAATGGATCCTAGAAAAGCAAATAGATATGCTGCATATGATATAAATTATAATTTGTTTGTTGGATTTTACATAGTAAAACCTCTAAATATTTATTATTCATAGGAGGGTATAATGAAACATAAAGCCATTATTTTTACTCTTTCTTGTTTAATACTAGGACTATGTAGTTGCAAATCTACACCTGTACCTAAGGAAATTGATATTAATAATAGACCTAAAGGATATTTTTTAGATTATTGGATTAAAGAAAAAATAGATATTGCAACAATAGATAAATCGCTGATTTATGAAATTAGATTTTCTGGCGTTATATCTATTTTGGATTCTAGATATGAGTTTATAATAGAACAAGGAAAAAAGAAATTACCTAAAAAGTCTGTGCAATACTATTGCTACTGTTCAAGTACAAAAGAAATAATGGTAGAATCAGTAGTAATTACTGATCCATCTATTACAGTATATGGATTATCAATGAACTCAAGCGAAAATTTTGTTAATAAAACACTAATAGATATGGGATTTACTTATCATGAATATTATGGAAGAAATCCATCATATATAAAAGATAGATTTAATTTCACAATTAATGATACAGTGATGCATTTTAATTTTTATTCAGGGGATAATTAATTTTTAGGATTTTTAAAATTATTTTTCAAAATAGGCTTTGTTCGGAAATAGGTCATAAAGTCGCTTTGTAATAGATGATATAAATTATAATTTGCTAAAGTAAAATAACTAAGTATTTATTATTTATAGGAGGATAAAATGAAACATAAAACTATTATTTTTACTCTTTCTTTTCTAATATTAGGATTATGTAGCTGTAACTATACACCTGCTCATGATGAAATTGATATTAATGATAGACCTAAAGGATATTATTTTGATTATTGGCTTAAAGAAAAAATAGATATTACAGCAATAGATCAATCATTGATTTATGAAATTACATCCAATGGTTATATCTATTTTGGATTCTAGATATGAGTTTATAATAGAACAAGGAGAAAAGAAATTACCAAAAAAGTTTGTATTTTACATTTGCAAATATTCAAGTACAAAAGAAATAATGGTAAGAACTGTAGCAATTACTGATCCATCTATTACAGTATATGGATTATCAATGAATTCAAGTGAAAATTTTGTTAATAAAACATTGATAGATATGGGATTTACTTATCAGGAATATAGTGGAAGAAGTCCATCATATATAAAAGATAGATTTGATTTCACAATTAATGATACAGTTATGCATTTTTATTTTTATTCAGGAGATAATTAATTTTTAGAACTATTTTCAAAACATATTTTGTTCGGAAATAGGTCATAAAGTCGCTTTGTAATAGATGATATAAATTATAATTTGTTAAAGTAAAATAACTGGATATTTATTATTCATAGGAGGATATAATGAAACATAAAGCTATTATTTTTACCCTTTCTTGTTTAATATTAGGATTAAGTAGTTGTAAAATTGATATTAATAATAGACCTAAAGGATATTATTTAAATTATTGGCTTAAAGATGAAGTAGATATTACAACTCTAGATCAATCATTGATTTATGAAATTCGATATGGGGGAACCGTAGTATTTTTAGATTCTAATTATGAATTTATAATAGAACAAGAAGAAAAGAAACTGCCAGAAAATTATGTATTATACTATACAAATTTAGAACAAACAAAAGTTAGAGGTATAGAGATTCAGGATCCATCTATTTCATTATATGGATTATCAATGAACTCAGATAAAGAAGATATTGATAAAACACTTACAAATATGGGATTTTCTTACTATCAAGGAGTTATTGGTTCTTTTCCAACATATATTAAAGATAACTTTGAAATTAGCATTGATAAATATAATATGATATTATTTGTTAATTTATAAAAATTCATTTCATAATTTTTAAGATGATAACAATATTTTGTTGAAAAGATTTTTCTCTGAGTTAAAAAGTATTAATTAATATCATAAGAATAGTTATTGGAAATATATAAATTAATAATTATATGTTCAAGCCTTTTAATCTCTGATAATT
>ULKB01021280.1_pt1 | contig 17343 bp, 9 predicted proteins | sample 1951031 | NCBI WGS metagenome assembly ULKB01 (sample SAMEA4835488, study PRJEB28245) | human gut metagenome | biome: gut microbiome; material: fecal sample | place: Denmark | collected 2008
TGATATTCACTTGCCCTTTCTTTATCAGAGAATTGGAAACAACAATCCGTTCTTCCCCCGGCAAACAACGCAGATGCTTGGGAGCGATAGCTGCCATCAGATAATAACCAACATCTTCTTTTACCAACGTATAGGAATATTCCGGTTCATTCAAGCGGGATACAGAAACCGGAAGTCTATCAGTCCCGTTCCTGTCCGTACATCTATACCAGGTTATCAATGATTCATCCTTGCGCCCATTCAAATTTAAAGCATAACTGACAGTAGCTACTCCTTTAGCAATATTCAATTCCGGCTCTTCCGTAAACGAGGGAGCCGGTACATAATCGGGAGCAACCGTAAGTTCCGTCGCACATTCCAAGCCATCCTCTGTATAGGCTATCACAGTGAAATGTTTTGTTTCATCCTCCGTATTAGTTGCCTCGACAACACATTCATAACCCTCGGAAGTAGATAATTTCACATCCTTTTCATAACCTTGTTGTACTTTCCACTTCACGGGAACATTATTCAGTACATAGTTGCAATGCCTTTTTACTGTTGCAGTCAATTTGACCGTCCGGCCACCAGTCTGGATGGAAGCCGTTAAAGGCTCTACAGAAAGACAGGAGGGCATCCGGGTATAATCCCTTCCATCCCGCTTACCTATAGCAATGACACGGTCTTTCACCTGAAGAGGATCCCAATCATCCTCTCCTCTCAATAAATTGTAAGTATTATAAACTACCTCTTCATTCTCTTCCAGCCGGAAAGCTTTCAGTTGCTTCAGCTGATCCATGCAAACCGTATTATAAGGCTTGTCAGCCCCTATTACATAAGGTTGCCCGTTCAGTTTCACATTGTATTGGTAACAACGCAACCAATCTGTAGGATCATGTGTCCAGCCCGCATAAACCGGCTTCTTCGAATGATAACGGCAATCGACAATACTTAACGGCCCGACCGACTTACAAAAATATTGCCGGTCTTCCTCATGACATACATAAAAGTCACAGTTCAAAAATACAGCTCCGCCCATATCACTTCTCCAAAAAGGTTTCTGACCATAAAAATGAAGTGTACAATCCAGATAAACCCCTGTTCCGGTCAATGCGTCATCCGTACTTTCCATGTGGCATTTATTAAAAAGTATCCGCTTGGCGCCATTCAACGGATTCATGTTCAAGCGGCTGATGAAATGTACATTATCCGCCACAATCTTGTCGCCATGACAATAAGCGACATGTGCCTGAGTGATGGCAGACATTCTTTTCTTCCTGCTTAATTCCTTCTTCAGAGGGTATTCCAAATCGACATTACAGAAATTCCCCATGGTCAAGTCCTTTACTAACAGACCGTCTCCCCAAAAATCAAACATGGTGAAATTACCGACAGCCCCCTGTGTCTGTCCACGACTGGATGCCAGGACTGTATTTTCAGGATGAGTATTCAATCCGATAATATGGAGATAAGGGCATTTAACAACCAAGCCGAACGGTTCACGGCCGTCTTTACCAACACGAATAGCAGGGTCATCTGGATCATCAATCCAATAGACATAAGGAGCCAAATAAACTTTCATAGGTTCCGCTTCCGTACCAGCTGAGAAATTAGCGGCAGCTTTATTGAAACTATTAAAAACATAAGGATTACCCGCCACTTCCCTATCGGACAACTGCCCATCAACAAAAAATGTTTTCGGACCTAAAATAATTTCTTTATCTGCATAACGAAGGCAGTTTCCTTTAAATTCTATAGGTTGCGAAGGATCTAACGAACTATAATGATCAATACTTTGTGCTTTTAACAGATGTCCCCATACAAGCCAGCACAAGGCAAAAGCAAGAAAATGTAAATGTTTCATTTTGTATAGATTAAGATTTGTTCTAATACAAAAGTAAACAGGAGACAGGGAACAAAAAGGTAAAAATTGGTCTATTATGTGCAAATTTTGAATAATGTGCTAATTTGCCAATTTGCTAATAGGCCAATTGACATGCGAACATAGCAGAACCATACGGCAAATTAGCATATTAAGTGATCCGGTACAGGTAAAGAAATAACTCCTTCTTTCAAATGTAACCATTCTCCTTCTGAACCAATTCACATAAAAGGATCCTGACAACCCAATGTTTGAAATCCGTTCTCATAAGCATAGATTGACCAATTCATCCGACGTGTAAACTACCAGTCCCGGAATATAAACAAAAGAAGAATGGACCAGATAATAAGACTTTCCATAACGGACAATAGAAGGATCCTAATTATCACCTTCCCAAATACGTACAATAGTTTGATCTTCATTTAAAGAATCTTGGAACTGCCCCATAAAGGGAGCATCCCAAAGACTAGCAAAAATGCGCAAACAGATAAAATGTTTTTCATATATACTCTTTACCTTATTATACTAGTTTTCTTTCAACCAAGCTAAATTAAACTTATAATAAAAGCGGCTCGTTATCAAATGAATCATATTATCAGGTGTTTGTGTTCCGGCCAGGTAGCCACGAGGTTCAGCATGATTCTCATCCATTTCAAAAAACTGAGTCCAAGCCCCACCATTAAGGAAACGATAAGTGCCATCAGTCAACAAACGTTTTACAGGCCAGGTCTTACCTTCATCGTATGACAAAGCAGCGTACATGCCATATCCTTTAAAAGGCTTTCCTGATTTTTCAGTAAACATCATACCACGCTCCTCTTTCGGAGTACGATAAGGATGTTCAGTAAAAGATATCAGCAAAATAGGACCTTCATTCAAACGCATCAATACCAGCCGTTGTCCTCCATCAATGGGTGGAAATTCCGAAGCGGAATAATGCCAAGTCTTTCCCATATCATCAGATACACTCATAGGCATACGTAGACGTCCTTCTTTATCACGAATACTATTGTTACGTCCCAATGCCATCAATCTGCCATCCTTCAATTGCACCACTCCGGCATGGATTCCGGCGATAGTGGTACCTGTCCCTCCCTCTTTAAAATCGGGCAAGGGCGCTCCATTCCACGGGTCCGTCCAAGTTTTTCCCTTATCCTTACTGATATGAACAGCAGCCCCGTCTCTTCCACCGGGTCCGGCATCACAAGCCTGAACAAACCAGCCTTCCTTTGTAATAGAGGTTCCGGCTATCACTTGATGGCGTCTCGTATGCTCTGGAGCAATCATACGAGGTTTACTCCAAGTTTGTCCATTATCTGTACTTGTACGCAAAGTCATCATCAAATTCTGCCAATGTCCGGCCGCTTCCACTCCATTGATATGGTAAAGAGTCCCTTGGCGGTCGTTCAACAATGCAGTTCCGGTCAAATTACGATCAGCTATCTGATAAAACATACGAGGCTTTTCCCATTCACGGCTTCCGGCACGCAAGCGCGAAGAGAGCACCACCATCTCACGGCCTTTTTCTTCATTGGTAGAAAACCACACAGCCAACAAGTCTCCATTATCACACCAAGTCAATGCCGGCTGATGATTATGCTTGAAAAAAGGCGTTCCACTATGCGCATCCGGTTCATGCACATAAACCAAAGGAGCAGTGAAGACAGGTTCCGTGATACACTGAGAAGTCCAATCCCATTTTATCTGAGACACGGCATACTCATCTTTTGGCTGAGAAAGCGGAGCGGTCTGCGGATACTCTGCCTGTACCACCCGAAAGCCTGTCATTGCATGTTTGTCCTCCGGCAACATAGCCATACGGTTTGCCGAACGGAGATATTTCATCGGTGTATTATGACTACCTCCTCTAGTCACCCGTGCTATACCGTCCGAATAGCCGACAGGATCAGTCTGTTCCTTGTCTATATAGGGCCCATACCAGTCCAAACACCATTCCTCCACATTTCCACACATATCATGTAGCCCCCATTCGTTAGGAGGAGTTTGTGCCACTTTCAAAGACAAGGGTTTGGGAGTAGCCGCTATCACTTGATTCTTTTGCCAGGCGGCAGGAAGCTTGTCATCCATATAGAAATTCCAGTAACGGCCTGCCTTACATGCATATTCCCATTCAGCTTCGGTAGGCAGACGATAAGTTTTTCCTTCTTTCTGGGTCAACCAGTCACAAAAGGCAACGGCATCTTGATAAGTTACGAACACCACCGCTTCGTCATCTTCACTTGAAAAACCATTTTTACCACGCAGCAACTTGTGTTTAGGGCAGAACAATTCATATTGCGCATTAGTCACTTCGGTCAGCCCCATTTTAAATGGTTTGGATATATACACCTTATGCATAGGTGCTTCATCATAATTCTCATCTTCACCCAAAGTTCCCATATAGAAATTTCCTGCGGGTATTTCTATCATTGGAATCAATTCACTTTGTGCCGTAATACTTGCCGGCCATATAATAATGCTCACTATTGCACTTACTAAAATTTTTAATTTCATTTCGTATCAGATAAAAATATATCTTGATACAAAAGTAAAAAGCAATCAAAGAAAAATAAGGTAAAAATTGGTCTTTTATGTGCATAATTTAGCAACACACGAACTAACCTATCAAGAAAAAGATTGATTTTTTATTGTAACTTCCTATAACAAAGGTTTATTACTTTGCTGCCACTACTTCCACCATTTTGCCGAATCATCTATAGATAGGGAAGTATAGAAGTGATAGCAGAAATTACAAACGTCAAGAGAGTAAACCTTGAGTTCAAATTATTAATGCTATAATGACGGGAATACTTGTTTAGAAATACATTCTTAATAAAACAAAAAAGAGGATGTGTCGTTTTGACACATCCTCTTTTCATTTACTTACGATCTCTTATTCTTGACCAAAACCATATCCATTAGTTAAAACACCGTTTGAATTCTTGATAACATCAGGATGATAAGGAATTAAGTAAATAGGAGCCTCACCTGCAATGTATCCATTAAATACATACGAATTATATTCATTTTCCAATTCTACGATTTTTGCTCCCCATGGTTGTTTAGTATATCCATCAGCTTCTAAAGCTTTAGCCTCACTTCCATTCGGATCGATATATTCAAACAATCCTTTAATAGCAAGATTAGTAACATTCCCAGCTGTAAGATTCTTCGTTGAAGTCCCATTAGAAGCAGCTACAGATGCCCAATCATCGTTCTGACCTCTCCAACCTGGAAAGAGTACCGGATTCGTTTTATCAGTACAGGTCGTAGTCAGTCTATAATTTACTCCAAAATCTGCAGGATTTACTTTTTTAACCCAAATATAGGATGAAATAGTATTACCATTATCAAAAGTATGATAACCTTTAGATTTTAAATCACTAATCATTGCACTAGTACGCTTATGGAAGTTATCAATAGCCATTCCCAATTTATTATTACGGATCAAATCATAACGACGGATACCTTCACCACCAAACTCCAACTTACGTTCTTCAAGGACAGCATCCAATACAGAACCACATTTACTGATAAAGCCATCTACATTAGCTTCTGATGTAGAAGCAAAAGCACGATTACGAACCATAGACAAATATTGCTTGGCAGAAGCGTCATCACCCAATGCTGCTTTTACTTCAGCCAACATCAAAATGATATCCGAAAAACGCATATAAGGAGTATTGATACCAGCCTGACGGCTCTTAATAACCCAAGGATTAGCTTGACGATTCTCGTCCCATTTATTCAAAGCAATACCACCATTATTAGCTACAGAGCCCATAGTAAAAGGAATAATCTTCTCAGAGCCATCACCAGTCGAACCGGTCACCGTACATGTAACGTCACGGCGCATATCATTCGGATCAAAATCACCATAATAATAAACTGCATGGAAACGGCTCTGACCATAGTTCTTACAAGGATAAGCAGCAGAACCGCCACCAGACGACGGACGTCCGAATGCATAAGGACGTTCACCCTGCTTACCACGAGTTTCAGGAATTTCATATACATTTTCATCTGCAATCGTTTCATCCATCATTTGTTGGAATACATACTGATAAGGATTACCAAATGTCTTCTTATCACTGCTTCTAGGGTCATTAACCTGCAAAGCTGTAGTACCAGAATTATTTACAGCAGAAGTAAGATAAGTTTCTGCAATCTTATAAAACTTCTCCCAATCTGTACGGCGACCATAAAAACACTGAGTAGCTGATGTTTCGCCTGCTTTCTCAAAAGACAATACATTACCGTCAAGATCCTTATAATAATCATTTCCAAAATCAGAACGACGAGTCTGATATCCACCTTCCATCAAAGCCATGCGAGCAATCAAGCCTTGTACATAAGTTCTAGTCATGAAAGTCTTATCAATCCCCGAAGATTCTCCCGCTCTAAACATTAAAGGCTCAACCTCTTTCAATTTATTAATATGATATTCCGCAATCACATCACGGGGAGTTATCTCACTGGCCTCTTCACCAGCCTGAAGCTGATGAGGAATATCTCCATAAAAACGAATCAGTTCATGATAACAAGTAGCACGCAAAGCGACAGCCTCACCATAAATCTGACTCAATTCAGATGGTCCGTCCTGAGTCGCAAATCCAGCAAAAGCAGAAGACCCTTCCACAGCAGAAATCAATGTATTTGTTGTAGCAATAATAGCATACAGTGATTCCCAAGTTCCTTTTGCATTACCATATTGAGAAATAGTATAGTTAGAAGGTCCCTTCTTTGTAAAAGTAGCATCTGAATAACCATATAAATTTTCAGGAACATGACGAGCTATTTGTGATGCATAAGCCTCAGGATGACGCTCTGCATCAGAACCACAAACCACCAAGTCATAAAATACGCCATTAGAATGTACCCCTGCATTTCCACGCCACTTTTCATAAGCATTATAAAGTGCGGCACGGGCAGTAGACGCTTCAGAAAATACAAAATCCACATCAGCCTCTGAAGGTGAAGAAGTATCCAAGAAGTCTTCACAAGATGTAGCAGCAAACAGCATTCCTACACCCATCATTGTATATAATATTTTTTTCATCGTTACGTGTTTTTTAATTATTAGACTTCAAATTAAAATTCAACATTCAAACCCACCGTAAATGTACGAGCACGCATGTATGCCCCCCAGTCAAGTCCAAGAGTAGGATAAGACTTGGCTTTATCCGGATCTGAGTTTACTTCAGGATCAAGACCTGAATAACCTGTAATGCAGAATAAATTACCTCCCGTGACATATATACGTACTTTCTGCATGTATGCTTTTGTTGTCCATGCTTTTGGCAAAGTATAACCGACAGTCAATGTATTCAAACGCAAATATGAAGCATCCTCTACATAATCAGATAATATAGGGGCATCTTCATAATAAGGAAGAGCATATTTAGCATTAGCATTTAATTGTTTCAAAGCTGTCGGCTCTATTACCGGTACCAAATTTCCATTCTGTATATCATACAATTGAAAAGCACCTGCCAAATCTTTATACTTATTAAGTCCCAAACCAGTTTCTTTACCACCACTAAGCTGACTCATTGTAGCAACATTATATACTTTTCCTCCAATCTGATAAGTGAAATTAGCTCCAAAATCAATATTTTTATAATTACCATTTAAAGAAAAACCACCTGTATGTTTTGCTTGGACTTCACCCAAATCAACAACATCATCCAAGTCAACAATACCACTTTTATCAACATCCTGTAATTTCAAAGCGCCAGGAAAGGCAATCTGACCATCTGCCACTTGCAGTTCTGATGGTCTACGATAAGTACCAGTAGCTGCAGTTGAGATATCAGGTATACCTGCTTTTAATTTATAAACGCCATCCACATAATCAAAATCATCTACCGTATAGAAACCGGCACTTTTGAAACCTCGAATAACACCTACAGGTTTGCCCTCTGACAGAACATAGTCATATGAAGGATGTTGTGCTGAAGACCCCCATCCACTATTATAGTAAATATCTTTACCACCATCTAACTCATCAATATTATTCTTATTGAAGTTATAAGTCGCCGATACGTTCAAATTAAAATCCTTAGTACGAATCAAATGATAATTCAAAGCCAATTCAACACCTTTGTTAGAAGTCTGACCAATATTTCGATACTGATAGCTATAACCTGTAGAAGAATCAATTTCTTGACGCATCAACAAATCACTTGTTGTATTCCAATACAAATCCAAAGTACCAGACAAACGGCTTCCCCACAATCCAAAATCAAAACCAATATTACGTGAAGTAGTAGTTTCCCATTTCAAGTCTGGATTAGCTTTCATTCCGTTCGGTTCATAAGTGGAGACCACATTACCATTATAAGTAGTAGTTCCTGTTTTCCAAGTTTCACGCCATAAACTAGCATCAATATTATCAGCACCCGCAAGTCCATAAGAAAGACGCAATTTCAAATTATCAACAACTCTTGCCAATGGCTGAAAGAATGGTTCATCAGAAATACGCCATGCAAAAGCACCAGCAGGAAAATATCCCCAACGATGATTGGGACCAAACTTAGAAGAGCCATCAGCACGTAATGTAGCAGTCAATAAATAACGTCCCTTCAACGAATAGTTACCACGTCCAAAGAAAGAAACCGTAGTAGAAGGAGTATTAATTTTATTTGAATAAGAATTATCGGCATGACCAGCTTGATACATATTGAACATACCAAAGACACGATCCATGTCCCAGCTTTCAGCCATCGAATATCCGGCACCAATCATTTCACTTGAAGCACCCGTATTTTTAATGACTTCGTTACCCAACAAGAAAGAAAGATTATGATTATCTCCCAAACCTTGTACTTCATAATTCACTGTAGTAACAGAACGCCAATTTTCAGTATTGCCTTTTGTCAACTTAGCATATTTATATCCTCTAGTAAAATTATCAGCAGAAGAAGCAGAACCATCATCGTAATATTTACCCTCACTCCATCCGTGACCAATCGCAAATTCTGTACGAGCTTTCAAACCTTTAATAATCTCCCAGTTCAAAGCAGCATTTGCACGGATATTTTGGCGATTTGTCAAATCAGTGATAGCATTAGTAAGACCAACAGGATTGGCACCCACCTCAATATTCTTAGATCCCATCTGGAACAAAGCATCGTCACCGTTTCCTAAAGGAGTATCAATCGGACGATACTGATAAGCAGAAGATAAAAGAGAACCACGTCCACTTCTAGCCTCATCTTTACCTTCAACATTAGTGCTGACGTAACGTGCATCCAATTCAAAACTCAGTCCTTTTGCCAACTCTTGTTTCAATTTCAAGTTAGTAGAGAAACGTTCATAGCCTGATTTTATTTTAATACCATCATCATTCAGATAGTTAACAGAAAATGATATTTTCGTTTTTTCACTGCCACCATTTATGGTCACATTGTGATTTTGAGCACTAGCTGTACGAAGCATATCATCAGTCCAATTATGGGAATCCATATTCGCATATTCACTATAATGATTACCATATTTTTCTCCTAAACCAAAATAACTAGCCATCTGATCTCCCATTCCCAATGCAGTTCCATATCCCCAAGTATGTTTTACATAATCCTGAGCAGACATAGGTTCTGGAGTCTTTGCAGCCCATTTACTTTGATAATATCCACTATATGATACAGAAACCCTATCTTTATCCGCACCTTTAGTCGTAACCAAAATCACACCATTTGCACCACGAGCACCATAAATAGCTGTTGAAGAAGCATCTTTCAAGACATCAATTGACACAATCTGATCTGCAGGAATATCAGAAATAGAACTAACCGGGAAACCATCCACTATAAAAAGAGGATCATTGCTTTGTGAAATAGAGCCTCCTCCACGTACACGAATAGAAACGGAAGCTCCAGGACGACCATCTTGAGAAACGACAGAAACACCTGCCAATTTACCTTGTAAAGCCTGAGAAACATCGGCAACCGGGTTGGCAACTAAAGCTTCATTACTTACCGAAGCTACTGAACCTGTCAAGTCACGTTTCTTCACAGTACCGTAACCAATAACCACAACTTCGTCCAAAGTTTCGGTATCTTCTTTCAGTACGACATTAATTGTTTTTTGATTACCCACTTTCACTTCTTGAGTAATATAACCTATATAAGTTACAGACAAAACATCATTGTCTTTAACCCCAGAAAGCGAAAAATTACCATCGAAGTCCGTAATGGTACCATTAGTCGTTCCTTTTACCAAGACGTTTACACCAATCATCGGTTCACCTGCTGCATCTTTAACAGTACCGTTCACCTGACGACCTTGAGCAAAAGCAACCAAACAAAGCATACTCAAAAAAAGAGTTGAGATAGCTTTTCTAGCTAATTCTTTTAGATTCATAAGATGTGTTTTTATAGTTATTAAAATGTTTTTTTAAGGTTTTGACCTTAGCTTCACTGTTGCAAAATTATGAATATAACATTACCTTGATGTGTAGTTTTTATCTTTTTATGTGGATTTATTAGGTATTTTTTACGGGATCCAATTATTCAACACAACAAAAAAAGGAAACCTCCACCAACGTAGAAGTCTCCTTTTCAAGCAATTACAAAATCAATCTAGTCTATTGGGTCCCAATCACTTTGAGTACGAAAAATAGCATCGACCGTCACCGCCTCAGCTTCTTTCTTTGTTAACTGTTTGCTCCACGCCACCCTTTCCGAAGCATTTGCACCCTCACCGGTATTTTTATATTCCATATAACGGGCGGTTTCTTCATTAGACTGCTTACCCCAATTGTGCCATCCGGCAAGAACAATATGTTTCCCCAATTCACATTCTATAAATAAAGTATAAGCATATGGACGCCAAGGACGACCTAAATACACTTTATCCACTCCCGGTTCTGCCGTCAGCTTACAGTGCTTAAAGACATATCCATATTTAGCCTCTTTCGGAGTGGAAGCAGCCGTTACATACGAATTGCGTTTACTGTGAATAATACAATCTTCAAATAAAGCGGTGGAAGGACCGAAAATAAAGTCGGTAGTACCATCAATATAACAATCCTTGAAATAAAGACGGGTAAATTTAGCACCGGTATAAATAGTGTCCTGATTGCCCAAGATACGACAATTGATAAATTTCAAACGGTCACCTTCCGTATGTAAAGCTACCGCCTGTCCCAACTGAGCCGCATTGTTCTCAATAGTCAAATTTTTAAAAGTGATATCACTGCCCTCTACCTTCACCGTATAAGTGCGGAAAGTACCCATTTTATTTATATTCGCATGATCATCATAAGTAATAATCGTCTTATCACGATCTTCACCTATAATATCTATATTTTCCACCCATGAAGGAACAATCACTTTCTCCTTGTATACTCCGTTCTTCACATAGATCGTAACAGTATAATCCATGAAAGCCCGCGCACTCTCTATAGCCTCCTGCAAAGTACGAAAATTCCCCGTTCCATCACGTGAGACTACAATTGTATCCTGACGTTCCTGAGCCCATGCTGCGCTTACAACAGACAATAGCAACAATAATCCTAAAACTTTCCTCATCGTATCACCTCCTATTATTCACATGCAGTTCCACAACTGTTTTTCTGAAACAAACGTTCCCATTCCAGACTGGCCATAATAAACGGACCTACTGCCTTCGCATCATTAGAACGTATTTTTTCAGTTATATAATAATTATAATCTCCGGTACGATACACCGGCTTGCCTCCCAAACCTGCAACAGCACAACCTTTAGTAATAGAAACCACACCTTTATCATCCACTTCTATAAATTGGGTCAAAAGCCCTTCATATCCCTTTTTAGCCACTTCCATGTACGAAGGACAAATATATCCCTTACGTAACGCTTTCAACAGAGTATATACAAACATGGTAGAACAAGAGGATTCCAGATAATTCCCCTCATCCCCGCTTCTGTCAATTACCTGATACCATACCCCTGTTGCTGGATCTTGAGTACGTTTAATCTGGGCAGCCAGTTTATTCAATATTTCGATAACAGATTCACGTCCGGCTTCGTGTTCCGGTATAAAATCGAGTACATCCACACAAGCCATTGCATACCATCCCATGGCGCGTCCCCAACAGTGTTGCGACCACCCGGTAGTTTTATCCGCCCACTTTTCACGCTTGCTCACATCACATGCATGACGGTATAGATCAGTCTTCGGATCATAATTATGGCGGGCCACTGTGACAAACTGATTGATAATATCAGCATAATCATTCACACGGTTGTTACGGTAAGCATACTCCGCATAAAATGGTTGCCCCATATAAAGCCCATCCAGCCACATCTGATTCTCATAAATCTTCTTGTGCCAGAAACCGCCATCGGCATTACGAGGATGCGTATCCAACTGACTGCGCAACAAATCCAATGCTTTCTTGTATTTCTCGTCCTTAGTCTGCTCATAAATACGGAAAAGCATCTTGCCGGAATTCAGACGGTCAATATTATATTCCTCCAGTTTATAAGTTTCGATAGAGCCATCCTGATGAATCATTGTATCAGCATAAGCCACAGCATAATCAAAAAACTTTTTATCACCGTATGCATCATATACATCCAGCATAGCTTGAAGTTCCAGGCCATGACAGTAATCCCACTTCAAACGGGTCTGAAAATCCAATTGCCAAGATTCGGGACAACGCACCATTTCTGATTCCGCCATACGTACAGACCAAGGCTTATTACCACAAACCTGCTGAGCCATGCCAATCAAAGGAACAGCCGCAAGCAAACCGGACACAATAATTTTACAAATAGAATTCTTTTTCATGAAGACACTTATTTTTAGTATTAGACCTATTTATTTTATGAAACAAAAGTAGTATTTTCCTCGAAAAGCAGTGTGCACTTTTCAACCTACTAAGTGTATTATTTGGTATTCGTGTGCGAAAACGGTTATTTTTGTGCACGATAACGATAAAAATCGTTCAAAAATTGTCTTTTTACTAATTATTATGTCTTTCAGGTTTGATAAGTTGAGAAAAGGTTTTATTTTTGGGGCAGTTTTTAATTTATACTATTGTAGAAAACACAGTCATTTACTATTAATTCACAAGAGAATGGAACAAGTTTTTAGTTATATCATCGGTTTAGGAGCAGCGGTGATGATGCCTATAATTTTTACAATCTTAGGCGTTTGTATCGGAATCAAATTCAGCAAAGCATTAAAAAGCGGTTTGTTGGTAGGTGTTGGTTTCGTTGGTCTATCAGTGGTTACCGCACTTCTGACCAGCAGTCTGGGTCCGGCCTTAAGCAAAGTGGTCGAAATATATGGCCTGCAACTGAAAGTATTCGATATGGGATGGCCTGCTGCTGCAGCCGTAGCTTATAACACTTCCGTAGGGGCATTCATCATTCCGGTATGTCTGGCCGTTAACATCTTAATGTTATTGACTAAAACCACCCGTACGGTTAATATTGATTTATGGAACTATTGGCATTTCGCTTTTATCGGAGCCGTAGTTTATTTTGCAACAGATAGTATTTTGTGGGGATTCTTCGCTGCTGTTATCTGTTATATCATCACATTAATCTTAGCAGATTACACAGCAGACAAATTTCAAGGTTTCTATGATAAAATGGAAGGTATTTCTATTCCGCAGCCCTTCTGTGCAGGTTTCGTACCATTCGCTCTCATTATAAATAAGGTATTGGACAAAATTCCCGGATTTGAAAAGCTGAACATTGATGCGGAAGGTATGAAAAAGAAATTCGGTTTATTAGGCGAACCTCTCTTCTTGGGTATCCTGGTAGGATGTGGCATCGGTGCATTATCTTGCAAGAACGGACAAGAAATAGTAGACAAGATTCCTTATATTCTAGGTTTAGGTATCAAGATGGGAGCGGTAATGGAGTTGATTCCCCGTATTACCAGCCTGTTCATCGAAGGGTTGAAACCCATTTCGGACGCTACCCGCGAACTGATCGCCAAGAAGTTTAAGGGTGCTGTAGGCTTAAATATCGGTATGAGTCCTGCCTTGGTGATCGGACATCCGGCCACGTTGGTTGTATCATTACTATTAATCCCTGTTACTATCTTATTGGCAGTGGTGCTTCCGGGCAATGAATTCTTGCCATTGGCTTCATTAGCTGGCATGTTCTATGTATTCCCATTGATATTACCTATCACAAAAGGAAATGTAGTAAAGACTTTCATCATTGGTTTTGTTGTGCTGGCCATCGGTCTGTATTTTGTAACAGATCTGGCTCCTTATTTCACCAAAGCAGCACATGATGTATACGCCAAGACACAAGATGCTGCCGTAAACATCCCGTCTGGTTTTGAAGGTGGTGCGTTGGATTTTGCTTCAAGTCCTTTCTCATGGGCTATTTTCCATTTGACTTATTCATTCAAATGGATTGGTTCCGGAATTTTAGTACTGATAACACTATTCTTAATGGTGCTTAACCGTCGTTCTATCATTAAATACCAGAAAACAATGAAAAATTAAAATTTAAAGATAATGATTATGAAAAAATTAGCGATTGCAATGATGCTGAGTGTTTCTGCCTTGGCAGCTTCAGCTCAAGTAAATTACAAAGTACAGACAGCTTGCCATCCGCAAGATGTGAAACACTATGATACAGAACGTCTGCGTAGTTCATTTATGATGGAAAAGGTGATGGCGCCGGATGAGATCAATGTTACATACACCCTTTACGACCGTCTTATTTACGGAGGAGCTATGCCGGTAAACAAAATTTTGAAGCTGGAAACTTTCCGTGAACTGGGTCCGGAAATCACTTACTTCCTTGAACGGCGTGAACTAGGAGTCATCAATGTAGGCGGTGATGGCGTAGTTACTGTAGACGGTAAAGAATATCCTATGAAATACAAGGAAGCCCTCTATGTAGGTTGCGGGAATAAAGAAGTTACTTTTAAAAGTAATGACGCTGCCAAACCGGCTAAATTCTATATCAATTCGGCACCGGCTTACAAGCCATACGTTACTCAATTGATCACTACCGACGCCAAGCTTCAAAAAGCAAATCCTAAACAGTATGCTTTAGCTATCTCAGATCATTATGGAAAAATGGAAGATAGCAACGACCGTATTGTAAATCAGTTAATTGTAAAAGATGTATTGGAAAGAGTGAAAAACGGTGGTACAAACCAATTACAGATGGGACTTACTGAACTGGCTCCGGGTTCTGTATGGAACACCATGCCGGCCCATACACATACCCGTCGTATGGAAGCCTACTTCTATTTCAACCTGCCTGAAGGAAATGCCATTTGCCACCTGATGGGCGAACCGCAAGAAGAGCGTCTGTATGGTTACACAATGAACAAGCCATCACTTCTCCCGAATGGTCTATCCATGCCGCTGCAGGTACCAGCAACTATACCTTTATTTGGGGTATGGGAGGTGAAAACCTGAAATACAGTGACAAGGATGAAATAAAATACACAGATATGAGATAAGTAGAATGGTACACACCATTACTCATTAACTCTTGTCATTCTGAATGTTGCAAGAAATCAACTCGTTTTCAGTTTTTTTTGCGACATTCAGAATGATTTTTTTAGAAATCTTACCATTGTACCGATTTATACAGGCTTTCCACCAATTTTTGCATAGAGAATAGGTACAGAATGGTTATTTTTGCGTCTAATAAGAAAAACATAATTAAATCTATTATCATGAGTACATTTCAAAAAGTAGGTGAGAAGATGACAAACTTCAGATGGATAATCTGTGGTCTGCTATTCTTTGCCACTACAGTCAATTACCTCGACCGTCAGGTGCTTTCACTAACCTGGAAAGACTTCATTGCTCCGGAATTTCACTGGACGGATTCGAATTACGGAGATATCACAGCTATTTTCTCTATAGTGTATGCCATTGCCAACCTGTTCGCCGGTCGTTTCATTGACTGGATGGGAACTAAAAAAGGTTATCTCTGGGCTATCTTTGTCTGGTCCTTAGGAGCTTGTCTTCATGCATTGTGCGGTTGGGCAACCGAAGAAACATTAGGTATTCATAACGCAGAAGAGATGCTTTCTGCAACAGGAGCCGTCGCTTCAACTATCGCCATTACCAGCGTTTATTACTTTATCGCTGCCCGAATCGTATTAGGTGTAGGTGAGGCAGGAAACTTCCCAGCAGCTATTAAGGTAACAGCCGAATATTTTCCGAAAAAGGACCGTGCATATTCCACTTCCATCTTTAATGCAGGTTCTACAGTAGGTGCTTTAGCCGCTCCGATCACTATCCCTCCTTTGGCACGTTATTTCCAAAGTATTGGTGTGGGCAACGGATGGGAAATGGCTTTCATCGTTATCGGTGGTTTAGGATTCATTTGGATGGGACTTTGGATGTTCCTCTATAAGAAACCCAATGTCAACCCTCGCGTGAATGCTGCCGAACTGGAATATATTGAACAAGACAACAACAATCCTGAAGAATCAGCAGAACAACAAGCTGCTGCCAACGACTTCGACAACAAGAAGATTTCATTCTTGCAATGTTTCAAATTTCCCCAAACATGGGCTGTATTTGTCGGTAAGTTCATGACTGATGGCGTATGGTGGTTCTTCCTGTTCTGGACTCCGGCATATATTTCGGATGTATACGGTTTCGCTTCAGATACGGGTACCGCACAAATGTTGATTTTCGTATTATATGCTATTACCATGTTATCTATTTATGGTGGTAAGTTACCTACTATTATCATTAATAAAACAGGTAAGAATCCATATGCAGCCCGTATGCAGGCTATGCTTATCTTTGCCTTGTTCCCACTGCTGGCATTGTTTGCCCAACCTTTAGGCAATTATTCATATTGGTATCCTATCATTATTATCGGTATTGCAGGTGCGGCACACCAATCATGGTCTGCTAATATTTATTCTGTAGTAGGTGATATGTTCCCCAAAAGCACCATCGCTACTATCGTAGGTATTGGTGGTATGGCAGGTGGTATAGGTTCATTCTGTATTAATATGGGATCTGGCAGACTGTTTGACTATGCAGCAGAAACGAATATGACTTTTATGGGATTCGAAGGAAAACCTGCCGGCTACTTCATCATATTCTGTGTATGTGCCGTAGCTTATTTGGTTGGTTGGATTATCATGAAAGCATTGGTCCCCAAATACAAACCGGTTGATGCCTAATTAAAGAATTCACCACAGACTACACACCTAAGTAGCCTGTGGTATTTTTTTCCCTAATAAATAGTTTTCAGAAGATATTGATAGATAGAATTATGACTTAATATTTCAGGGACTCCTGTGATAAAAAGCTGCTTGCGTGCACGCGTTAAAGCGACATTCAGCTTACGGTCAATCTGTACACCGTCCTCTTCTGTCAGGTTGGGCAGAAACCTTAATTGATAGAGGTGATTCACACAAAAAGAATAAATAATGACATCACGTTCGCTGCCCTGATACCGTTCCACAGTGTCAATGGAAATCCTACTCAAAGCAGGAATAGCCAATGCCTGAAGCTCTTTACGTATCAAAGCAATCT
>ULKB01006354.1_pt1 | contig 16515 bp, 31 predicted proteins | sample 1951031 | NCBI WGS metagenome assembly ULKB01 (sample SAMEA4835488, study PRJEB28245) | human gut metagenome | biome: gut microbiome; material: fecal sample | place: Denmark | collected 2008
ACTACATAATGTCCGTAACTAATAAAGAGATAGAAGTTGAAGTAGGAATTGAATTTGATATTGTAGAACATGAAGGCAAAGAATTTTGGATTAACAAGAAGTACATCCCTAAGAGACAGCAAGGACAAGGTGGTACACCACGTAACAACCAAACGAAGAAGGTCAAAGGAATCAGCAAGGTCATTGATGAACAATTTAGATTCCACTACGACACAACTCTTATTAAGAAATGTCCTAATGTAATTCATCCAAATGATTTAATCAGTATTACTGAGAAAATTCACGGAACTTCTGGTATATCAGCTTATGTGCTTTGTAAACAAGACCTGAACTGGAAACAGAAAATCGCTAAATGGCTTACTGGAGAAGAGTTCAATAAGTATGACTATTTGTATGCTTCTAGAACGGTAATAAAGAATCAGTTCTATAATAAGAATGTTACTCCTGGATTCTACGGGTGTGACGTTTGGGCGGAAGCTGATAAAATAGTTAAACCTTGCTTGTCTAAAGGTATGACTGCATATTATGAAATCGTTGGTTTCTTACCTAATGGTGGCTATATCCAAAAGAATTATGACTATGGCTGTATACCTCCTAAAGAAGGAGAACAGTATACTCACGAAAAGTACTTTAAAGTGCGAATATATCGTGTAACATTAACTAATGTTGATGGTGTAGTTCACGAATTTAGTGCTAGGGAAGTTCAACAATGGTGTGCTAAGGTAGGTCTTATCCCAGTGGAAGAGTGGTATTATGGTACTGCCAATAGCTTATATCCAGAACTTAACGAAGCTGAGCACTGGAACGAAAATTTCATGGAGAAATTAGCTAACGACGCTAGATTCTATATGGAGCGAACTTCGCCATCTTGCGATAACAAAGTGCCTCATGAGGGAATAGTTATTAAGATTGAGAATATGAAATCTGAGGCATTTAAGCTTAAATGTTTTAAATTCCTAGATAAGGAAGGAAAGGAACTTGACAAAGGTGAAACTAATATTGAAGACGAAGCATGATAATAAGTTATAATGTAGAGGTAGTTAAGAACTACGATGTGGATATCCCTAAGTTAATCGACCAAGTGGTGAAAACACTTAAGGAAGACGAAGAGGAGAAAATCGAAGGTTGGATGATACTTAATGAAGCGGGAGATAACATAGATTATCATCTGCGGAACTTAGGCTTTCCTGACTCTGATTGTCTAACTGACTGTATCATTGATGATATTTTAGACGAAATGGAGAAAGAGCTAGTAAAACAAGGATATGAATGTTAAAGAATATTTAACTAGTAAAAAGTATGGCAGTTTGCGTTACAAGCTGTCGTACTTTTTTCATAGTAAAATTCCTTTCCTTTCTCCTGGCTGGAACGAGTATCGTAATCCATGGTATCACTGGTGGAAAGCCAGAAAATACTTTAAACGTCCCAAGGCCCACTTTCTATTTAGAAAGAACTTTTGGACATTTGGACTTCCCATAAGAAGAGACTACTATAGTCCGGTGATAGATATAGGATTTCATGCATTAGGATGGAAGGATAAATGGGATAGTCCCAGACACGAATGGGACCCGATGATTTGTATAACATTTTTCAGAACTTGGCATTTATTATGGATATTTAACTGGGCTACTAAACATAAAAAGGATAGTATTACTGGCAGCATGGCTACTTGGGAAGCTATTCTAGACTATACTAGATATGATAAATCTCTAAGCTATGTAGTAGACAATCATATATGGTTGTATGACCGTGATGGTGAAAAGGTTTATATTAGTATAGTACCTAATATGACTAGAGAAGGACTAAATAAATATTCTGATGAATCCAAACACACTGAGAAAGATACAGAGATTGGAGGCTGGTGAATCGTTTATAACAAGCGAGCCAGGAAATTCAATGCTCCCTCTGTATAAGAGCAATGAAAAGCATCTTGTCACTCCTATAAGGTGGCAAGAATGTAATGTTGGAGATGTAGTATTTTGTAAAGTTAGAGGCGCTTGCGTTACTCACAAAGTATACGCGATAGACTCAAACAAAGGATGCCTTATTGGAAATAACAAAGGGCATATGAATGGATGGACTAAAAATGTTTACGGATTAGCTCATAAGATATGAAAATATGTGCAATAAGTGATTTACATGGATTTCTAATTGATTATATAGAGCCATGTGAACTTGTTTTAATATGTGGAGATATTGTTCCTCTTTATATGCAGAGAAACAAGCCACAGTGTGAGAAGTGGTTGAAGACTGTATTTGCAGATTGGATTAAATCATTGCCGTGTAAGAAGGTAGTATTTACAGCTGGAAACCATGATTTTGTTTTTGAAAATAGGGATTTTCTTTGGAATAACTCTGTGATTAAATTTCCTACAGAAGGAAAAGCTGAATTTCTTGATAATTCTCATCTAGACTATCTAAGTGATGAAGGAAAGGTATATAGAATTTATGGAACTCCGGCCTGCCATGAATTTGGTAATTGGGCTTTCATGTATTCTGATGAGAAACTGGAAGAAATCTATTCACATATCCCAGGAAATTGCGATATATTGATTAGTCATGATGCTCCCGCATTAAATGATTGTGGTATGATTCCGCCTGGTAGGTGGAGTTCTACTCCCATAAATGCAGGAAATGAGGTCTTGGCTAAGGCTATTATAGATAAGAAACCGAAGTATGCTTTTTGTGGGCATATCCACGAAGGAAATCATTGGCTACTAGATGCAGGCGAGACAAAGACCGCCAATGTATCTATTCTCGATGATTCTTACGATATTAATTATGAACCTTTATATTTGGATATTTAATACTATTCTGGTCTATATATTTGGAGGATTAGTATTGTCATTAGTAACAGTTGGAATTTATGAGATAATACAGGAAGAAAAGGACTTCCTTGAAACCTACGGGTCTAGATTCATTTGTAAATATTAAAAATTAATCAAATGGAACAAGCTGTATTTCAAAGAATGTTGGGAGAATTTAACGAAGTTAATGAACGTGCTGTTAAGCTCAGAGATTTTATCCTAGGGGATAAGTTCAAGGAGGTTGACAACCTTAATAAAGACTTACTAGTCGCCCAACTAAAAGCAATGGAAGCATATATATCAGTACTATCTATTCGTATTGGTCTTAATGCTCCTAAAGATGAAATTTCAGAAGCCCAGGTTGTAAAAGAAGGTGAGTAAAAAAATCATTTTCACAGACCGTTCTGACTCACTGTTGACGAGTTATCTCAGGGATATATCTAAATATAAGATCTTAGATAGTACTGAGGTAACTCGTCTCATTTGTGAGGCTCAAAAAGGAGATGATGTTGCTAGAGAACAAGTCATAAAATCAAATCTTAGGTTTGTTGTGACTATCGCCAAGCAATTTCAGAATAGAGGTATCCCTTTAATGGATTTAATCTCTAGTGGAAATGAAGGATTAATGAAAGCTATTGATAAGTTTGACCCAGAAAGAGGAGTGACATTCTTGTCATATGCTGTATGGTGGATTAGACAAAGTATCTATAATTCTATATATTGGCAAGCACGAGAAATTCGTCTTCCAATGTCTCAGCAATTATTGGTAATAAGTATACTCGATGCAACTAATAAATTCTTGCAATCGCATGATAGAAATCCAAGTTCCGAAGAAATATCAGAAATGACTGATATTCCTAGGGAGCAAATTGACTATCTAGCACAGTTTTCTAATAAGTTAGTTTCTGTGGACGATTTCATAGGAGGAGATGAAGAAAACAGTCAAGTCTGTGATATTATTCCAGATGGTGAAGACCCCCTTGATGAACAAGTAAATAAAAGCTATGTAACTAAAGAGCTAGAGAATCTACTTTCTAAATTAACAATTAGAGAGCACGATTTAATCTGTATGTTATTTGGTATAGGAATGGCTCCTGTCAATCCTAAAATTATAGCTGATATGTACGGTGTTGGAGGAGAAAGAATAAGACAGATGAAAGAGGGAGCTTTAGCTAAATTAAGACGTAGATTTTCTAATCAACTTAAAAATTTAATGTAATGAAATTCGGAGAAATATTGTCTAAGTTACAAGAGGGAAAAGTAGTAAGAAGGAAAGTATTTCAGAGCAATCTGGTAATATTTATGCAGATACCTGCAATGATTTCTGGAGATGGAATACCTGCTATGCGTTCTATCCCTGATGATATGAAAGCTCTTATGTGTAGTTACGGTGTAGGTATTACATACCATGACCAGTTTATCATGTATGACTTTTCTGATAGGACTTGTACTTACTATCCTTTTGATGGTGAAGATATAAACGCAGATGATTGGGAAGTAGTTGATCCTTTAACTTATGACCCATATGACGACTTTAGATAACTATCCAATGGGTGCAGCTAATGACCCTAGAGCACCTTACAATGAACCACTACCTACTAAGGTTAAGGTAGAAGTAGGAGTTGAATTAGGGTTATTCGTAGATGTAGAAGTAATAGATGAAGATGATATTAAAGGTGCAGTTGAAGAAGCTATTTATAATAGGTTCAAATCCAAAGATGTTAAAATAAATAACATCGAAATCTATCAACATGATTTATTTAGTAAGTCGGAATAAAACTTTATTTGGGTCTACAAAATACAAAGAAGTAAGTTTCGAGGAGGCAATGAAAATATTGTTGCCTCTTTCTTTAGTTCAATTTGATACTGAAACTAAGGGGTTAGATGCACATACTAAGGAGTTACTAACTGTGCAACTAGGTTGCAAAGAAAATCAAGTTGTCTTTGACTGGACAACTATGTCAGCAGAAGAGAAAGCTGAGGTAAAGAATTATTTTGAGTCTGATAGAGTATTTCTTGGATGGAATTTAATGTTTGACTTAGGGTTTTTATATGTGCAGGATATTTGGCCAAATTATATCTGGGATGGTATGATTGCCGAGAAATTACTTTGGTTAGGCTATCCAGCTAATATAAGAGAAATGAGTTTGAAAGCAGCTGCATGGAATTATCTAAACTATGACTTAGATAAATCTGTTCGAGGCAAGATTATAAATGATGGTCTTACTGAAGATGTAGTAGTCTATGCTGCAGGAGACGTAATGTGGCTAGAAGACATTAAAGAAAAACAAGAAATAGAGCTTGCTAAGCAAGAATTAAATCTTGCTATGAAACTTGAGTGTGAGTTTATCAAGAGTCTTGCTTATTTCAAGCATTGCGGCGTTCATTTAGATGTCGTAAAATGGAGAAATAAGATGGCTAAAGACCTTGTTAAACTGAAGGATGCTGAGCAAGAACTAAACGATTGGGTAGTTCAATGGGATTCTGAAAAGAGACATGAGCATGACGGATGGGATATTAAATATCCAGAATTGGAATTTTATAACCTTATGGAAATAGAGGATGAAGTAGCTAGACTACTAAAAGAGAAATATGTCCGATGCCCTCAAGAAGACCTTGAAACACCAGACGGAAAGGTTAAAGCTTATAGAAAAAGAGTAATAAGTCAATTTACTAAGGTAGATAATCAAGGTGATTTATTTAATGGCTTTGATACCAAGCCTAAGTGTACAATTAACTGGAGTAGCTCTCAACAAGTTATTAAATTATTTGAATTACTAGGAATTAAAGTCAAGACATTTGATAAGCAAACTAAGAAGGAAAAGAAATCTGTTGAAGCTAAGCTTCTAGCTCCACAGGCTAAAGATTTCCCGATTATTCCTATCTATCTAAAATATCAGGAAGCTGCAAAAGTGGTTTCTACTTATGGGGAAAACTGGTTGAAGGCAATTAACCCTAAGACTGGAAGAATCCATGTAGATTTTCACTCACTAGGAGCTGATACAGCTAGAGTAAGTTCTGGAGGAGGAGTATATAAACTTAATCTACAGAATTTACCCCATGACAAGGAAACTAGAGCATGTTTTACTGCAGAGAAAGGTAATAAGTGGATTTCTGCGGATTATCAGTCTCAAGAAAGTAGAATCATTGCTTCTGTATCTAAGGACGAGGCTATGATTGAGCTATTTGAACATGGCTGTGGGGATGTTCATAGTCTAGTAGCTAAAATGTCTTATCCGAATATTATCCCTAGAGACTGTCCTATAGAGGATATAGCTAAATTATATCATGCCCAAAGACAGGATGCTAAAGGTATTGAATTTGCCATCAATTATGGAGGCGATGCAAATACTATAGCTAATAACAAGGGGCTACCGTTGTCAGAAGCTCAAGAAATCTATGATAACTTTATGAAGGGTTTCCCTGGAGTAAAACAGTATCAAGATTATTGTAGAATGGCGGTAATGAGGGATGGTTATATTTTGTTAAATCCCATAACTAAGCATAGAGCACATATATATGATATTGATGACCTCTGGCTGATTTCTAAGAAGTTCAATGACCCAGAGTTCTGGAATTATTACAGAGAAATGAAGAGAGATTCTCCTGGCTGTGATACCGTCCAAGACGTTAAGAGATATTTTCAGAGAAAAGCAGCATCTGAAAAGCAGTCTATCAATTATCGTATTCAGAACAGGGGAGCAATGTGTTTTAAGCTTTCCTCTATTAAACTATTTAATTGGATTAAGGAGCATAAGCTTCTTAACATTGTTAAGATGTGTGTTCCAGTCCATGACGAGTTTAATCTAGAATGCCCAGAATCTATTGCCGATGAAGTATCTAAGGTATTAGTTAAATGTATGATAGATGGAGGGAAACCATTCTGTCCTAATGTATTTTTAGGTGCAGATGTTACTGTATCAGATCATTGGATTCATTAACGAATAAGGGGCTATAGTAGTGATGCCAAACCTGAGCCCCCTTGGCCTACTAACAGTGCCTACAGTCCAAGGCGTAATGCTGAGAGCGCAGTTAGGGCATCATTTTTAATTAAATATAGTAGTGTATGAAAAAATTATTTGGTTTATTGTTAATAGCAATTATTGCTTTAAGTTCTTGCGCAGACAGCAAGACTTTTGAGAGAGCTGATGGAACTAAGTTTGTAGCTGAACCTTACGGTTGGGTATTTTAAATATGTTATATTGATGGAAACAAGAAAAATAATTATATGTAGAGGAATACAAGGCTCTGGAAAGAGTACATGGGCTAAACAGTGGTGTCACGAAGACCCAGAACATAGAGTGAGATTCAATAATGACGATATTCGTAATATGCTAGGAGATTATTGGATTCCTAGCAGAGAGAAATTAGTTAAATGTCTTTATGATAGATTCTTACTTGATTCTATGGCCCGTAAGTATGATATTGTAATAGACAATATGAACCTAAATCCCAAGACTGTTGCCGAAATAGAATCTGAGGTTGATCTATTTAATAGAGGAGTACGAGGTGAGTATGGATGGAAGTATGAAGTAGAGTTTAAAGATTTCTGGACTCCTGTTGAAGAATGTATCCGTCGAGATGCGTCTCGACCAAATCCTATAGGAGCAAAGGTTATTAAAGACACATGGAGACGCTATAGAAACTTTATCATTCACGAGGATATTATGGCAATGAAGGCTAAGGCAAGTCAACAGAATCCTGATTTGCCAGTAGCTATTATATGTGATATGGATGCTACGTTGTGCTTAAATACTAGTGGTCGTCCCTTCTATGGAGAAGGTGCTGCCGAGGGTATGGAAAAAGATGAACCAATTAATGAAATAGTTGGCTTAGTAAGAGCTTATTGTAATTTTCATAATGCAGAGTTAATCATTCTTACTGGTAGAGAAGATACTCCGGAATCTCGCGTGGCTACTGAGAAATGGCTTGATGCGCACCTACTATGTCCAGACATGGTTCTTATGCGACCTAAAGGAGATTACTCAGCAGGACCAGACTGTAAGAAAAAGTTATACGAGCAATATGTAAAGGACAAGTATTATGTCCCTATCGTACTCGAAGATAGTACAAAATGTGTAAGAATGTGGAGAGACTTAGGCATTACTTGTTTACAACCTAATGACGGAAAGTTTTAAATGGATTTAAATAAAGCAGTAGAACATTGTTGGGACAGAAGGGATTATCCAGAGATAATCTCTGATGATGCTGGATTGGATATATCTATTCCTAGATTTATCACTAGAGGCCCATGGAGAGAACATAATCGTCCTAGAAGAATTACTTTAAACGTAACTACCTATATAGGAACTAGTTGGAATGCAGTTCATTACTATGGCAATTTAGACATAGAAGGTATAAGCTTTAGTCAGGAAGATAGTCCAAACACAATGACTATGTGTTCAGAAACCTATGATGCTGAAGAAAAGAATCCTCTAGCTGGAGGAATGTATCATATTGAATTAGTGCGGCCGGTTACTCGCGAAGAAATTGAAGAAGATAATTCACGGTGATGGGGATATGAGATCGGTAGCAATACTAATGCCTTCCATTCTCCAGAAGATGTAATAGCTCTAGCTAAGGAAGTATGCAAAGCTCGATTTAAAGGGAATTGGATACTCAAAATTGTAGACTATAGTGGAAAAGATTTAGACGAAGAAATCTTAATTGATAAGTTATGAACAGTTTTAATCTCTACGAGGATGTACTATCTCGTACATGGAATAGGTATTACTATGAAGTAGAAGCCGAAACATTAGAGGAAGCTATAGAAAAAGTAAAGGACGGAGAGGTAGATTGCTACGATAGTGAACAACTTTATGAAAGTACTGACGACTTAGCTCCAGAAGAGAACAATGGGTCTGCTACCAGAGAAATTTACCACGAAGACGAGGTTGTCTGGGACAATGCAAAACTAGTTAATAGAGGTGAAATAATCACCCAAGACCTTAGGAATATCTCAGACCAACTGTTTCACATTATGGAATCTGAACCAGAAGAGTTTAGTGCAGGCTGTATCTCGTTTGCATTGGTTAAAGAAGTGTTAGAGGAGTTAGGATGGACTGATACTAACATAGAAACTAATGGCTGGGATATAGACTATTGGGTAACTTTCATAAAGGAAGGAAAGAACTTTGATTATATAGTTAGTGGTAGTTTATACTACGGAAACATTAATATAAGAAAGGAGAAATGAAAGACGAATTTGGAGATAGAATGAAGCTTTATTATGAATCGCGTTCTAAGACATCACTTATGAGAAGAACTCCTGTAATCATCCGATTAGATGGAAAGGCATTTCACACATTCACAAAGGGTTTTGTTAAGCCCTTTGATGAGTGTATGTCCAAAGCCATGCAGGAAACTATGAAATATCTGTGTGAAAACATTCAGGGATGTGTTTTGGGATATACACAATCTGATGAAATTACGCTAGTTTTAATAGACTACCAAAAACTTACCACAGATGCTTGGTTTGATTACGAAGTACAAAAAATCTGTAGTGTAGCTGCATCTATGGCAACCTTTATCTTCAATAGACAATTCCAAGTACAAGTTAATGAACTTTCTTGGAAAGGTGAATTAGCAGACGAAAATCTGGCTAAATCTTACATACGTGCTATTAAATCAGGTGCAGTATTTGATGCAAGATGCTTTAATATCCCCAAGGAAGAGGTAACTAATTGTATATTATGGAGACAGCAAGACGCTACACGAAATAGTATTCAATCTGTCGGGCAAGCTTACTTTTCTCATAAGCAGTTAGAAGGATTAAATACTAATCAGATTCAAGAACTACTTTTCCAAGAGAAGGGAATTAATTGGAATGATTATCCTACTAAGTTTAGAAGAGGAAGCTGTTGTATCAAGAAGTATCATCAGACTATGAACCAAACTCTCAGAGGTTATTGGTATATTGACGATGAGATTCCAATCTTTACTGGAGAAGGGAGAGACTATATAGAGAAGCTTATATGAGCAGAACATTTGGTGAGCATCATCCAGTAGCACATAACCCAAAAAATAGGTTTCCTTCCCCATACTTAGACAATGAAGGTAAAAAAGAGAGACGAAGAAAAAGACGTGCTTATGGCTCTCAAGGATGGAAAGGATGGGGAGGAGAAATATACTTCAAAAGATTTGGGGAAATCATGATAGATTGTGTAAATAAGAGAAAAGCTAGACAGCTTATCAAAAAACAAATAAGAGAAGAGCTTAGAAATGAATTATAGGATTAACTACAATGTAGTTTTATTTAACGAAATCCTTTACGATAAAGAAATAAAGGTTAAGAACAAAGATAATGAATTGATGGCAAAATGTTCTCTTGAGGATTATTTAAGAAGAAAACATGGAGATGCATTTAGACAACTTATTATAACTAAATGTGTACCAGAGTATTTTAATGATAGATTGTTTAACGGAATATTTGGAGGAATGTTTTAATGATAGTAGATAATTTTGAATATTTATCTAAATTGTTTGACGAATTAATAGACAAGGATGATTTCTATTTCGTACAAATAATTCAACGTAAGAAGGATGGAGTAGAACTCCCGTCATATACTTCTGGCGCTAGAACTATTAGAAGTTTCTATTTCTTTACCAAGGAAGAATTTCTAAGACAAGAACCTTACATAAAAGACCTATGTAATAGTAATAACGCTCGTGCTTATTTCTGGATAAATCCAAGAAATACTTTCGATATAGCTTGCGAATCTATTAAGCAGTTTACTGACTTAATAAAGAATAAAAATACTAGACAAGGTATTGCTGTATATGACAGAGCTACTGGTGCTAGCAGAAGTACAAACTATAAGAAATTATGGATAGTTGATATAGACTCTAAAGATGATGAGTATCAACAGAAAATAATTTCTCTAATCAAAGAGTGTAGAGGTTCGGAAGGAGAGAGAATTAGACACATCATTCCGACTGTAAATGGATATCACCTTATTTCTAATGGGTTTGACAGGCAACAGTTTTCTCAGAAACTAGCCTTGTATCAGTTAGACCCAATAGATATACATGACAATAATCCTACACTTTTATACTATAACCAGAAATAAATATTAAGATGAAAACCTATACATACTATATAGAATTTAAGACTAGATGTGCTGAAACGATTACAATAGAAGCTCCAAGTGAAGAAGAAGCAAGAAAATCTCTCAGAGAGACTTTTAGAAATCTACCTTTAGTAGAGCTTATTAAGGAGGATTAAATGAAGAAGTTTATATATCACATAGAACATACTAACGGTATGGACCAAAATGTCTGGACTTCCGCAGAAAATCAGTATGAAGCAGAGCAGGAAATTAGACATGATTATCATTCAATCAAAAGTTTAACTTTAATAAAGGTAGAGGATATGTATTTAGAAAATGGTGACGAAGTAATAGAAGCTGATAATGGCAGACTTATATTAGCTAATAGTGGTGCTTATTGTGATGAAGACGGAAATCCTACTGGTGGATGTATAGATGATGAAGAGTACGTCTATATAACAAAAACTGGCAGTGTTTATCATACGGATAGAGGTTGCGCATCTTTGAAAGCTCGAAATCCGAAAGTGGAAGAAATACCGCTTTCTGAAGCAAGGAAGAAAGGTTACAAACCTTGTAAAAGGTGTAAACATGGATAAGTTCAAAGCTTCTATAGTTAAATATATATGCCCAATTTGTGGAGAAGTAGCAGAGGAGGGAATCATAATGAATTCCCTTCTTTCAGAGAAAGCTGCTTCTGAAGTAGAGAAATTGCATGGGAAAGCTATAGGATTTTCTGACCATGCTTGTAAAAAGTGTTCAGAGTACAAAGACACAGCGGTATTCTTTATTGGAATTAATCTAAAGAAATCTTCTGATAAAGAACCTTATAGGACTGGACAAATTGTTGGAATAAAAGATGATGCTCCCTTAGTTTTACATTGTAAGGAATATATACGTTCTTTAAAGGACGGAACCAGATTTTGCTTTATTGATGAATTGGTAGGTAAGGAAATAGGATTATGGCAGTAATGAAACTAATTAGTAAGGAGGAGCTAGCTGACTTAATACGAGCTAGTATTAAACTTAGTTATCTAGAAGCTGGAGGAGTTGATAATTGGACATGGTACGATGAAGCTCTAACTGAGTATAATGAAGACGACCTAGATGATGACACATTAACTAATGAATATAAGGACGCATGAGAACAGTAGCACAGAAGGTATTTCAAGTTGCCTATCGCACGAAGAACCAAGGAGTTGAAGGCTGGATATTAGTTGAAGCCGACGACTTCATAGAAGCCCTAGACGTGTTTAAGAGTCATTTTAAAGACTATGAAGTAACCGAAATTAGAAAATTCCGAGATATTATTAAACCACTTACTAAAACTATCACAGTAGAACTATGAAATTAATTAGACCTTCATTTGAAATTTTAGAACAGAAACCAAGAGCTATTGTTATTCCTGCCGATATGGAAATAGGCCCACGTATGGTAAGAGAAGAACTTCTAAGTTCTGTGTATAGACAAATAGAAATAGCTGGAAGAACCTGTTACAAGTCTGAAGATAAAATTACAGATACGTCTGCTAAAGAGTTTGTAGAAAGAATGGTAAAATCCGGTCATGGAGCTATGCTTGAACATGGTACTGTTTACTTGTTGCTGAATATGGCTTCTAGACAACAGTATTTTAAATATTGTAGTAATCCGTACTCTGTAGCTAATAGTACTGGAGAGGCTGAAAAAGGGACTTGGTTGGGATTTGTTACCACCAATTATAGAGTTCTTGTGGAAAACAACTGGCTAGATGATTTGCAATATATCTGTGAGCCTGGAAAAGAACACGAGAAGAGAATTACTGTTAAGTTCGTCTGTGATAGAGGAGTATCACATGAATTTGTGAGACATAGAGTATTTAGTTTTGCCCAAGAATCTACCCGTTATTGTAATTATAGTAAAGATAAGTTTGGCAACGAGCTTACTTTTATTATCCCTTGTTGGGTTGACGGACTAGCTTTGCAGGAGGCTACTAGTGGCACTGTTATAAACCATGACGATTTTGGAGAGTTAATTGGAGAATATTATTACAGTTTAACAGGTAAAGAAGAACCATATTTTAAACCCTGGGAAATTACTCCAGAGAGTAATTTTGTGGCATCTCTACAAGTATCAGAAAAACTTTATCTAGAATTACTTAATCAGGGATGGAAACCTCAACAGGCTAGAGCAGTTCTTCCTAATAGTCTAAAGACCGAGTTAATTATGACTGGTACTATTGAGCAATGGAAAGGATTCTTTGTATTAAGGGATGCTCCAAGCGCTCACCCACAAGCTAGAGAATTAGCAGAACCTCTCCATGCTGAATTTATTAAAAAAGGTTACGTATGAAAAAAGTTAGAACTCCAGATGAAATACAACTGGAAATAACTCACTTAGAATGGAAGTTAAGAGAGTTAAGAGAGGAGCTTCATATATCTGATGCTGTTAACAACCCAAACTATCAAGAATATAAAGGTAAATGGGTCTTCCATGATGCATACGAAAGTGGGTGGTCTACGTTCTTGGAGTTACCATAAATGACGATGATGTATATTTTTATGGGTATGGGGTAGTATATAACGAACAAACTAAGGAGCTGACTGTTGTTAGTAAGGACTATCCAAGGGATTTCTATATTTGCTATCCAGATAATCTTACCATTATAGAAGAAAGCGAAGTAACAGATAAGATATTTGAGATGTTATCAGTAGAGTTTGAAGAGTGTTTCTAAACTATGACTAAACAATTAGTATATTCTAAAGATATAACTATAGATAACTTATTTGTTGGATTAAAGTACATTTCTTTGACAATTTCTGGAAGGATTTACAAGACTTCCAGAAGTTTCTTAGGATGGACACTCAAACCACAATATAGTTATACTCTCAGCGTTCCCTACATTGATAGCCCTTATTTTGATGGAGAGTATGGAACTAATAAAATTCTTAGGTCAAAAGCTGAGAACCTAAGGCAGATAATGTTGGATAAAATTTCTGAATTTGAAGAAGAAAATGACAGCAGGTGAATATTTCGGAGATTGGATGGAAGTAATAGATGGTCCTGAGCTACGTAGAGTAGTAACGTGGATGAGTAAGCTAGACAAATCCATCTTATGTCCTTCATCACAGAATGTATTTAAAGCATTTCAAGCTTGTTCTCTTAAAGATTGTAAGGTTGTCTTCTTAGGTCAAGACCCTTATCCGCAGCAGGGAGTAGCTACTGGAATATTATTCGGAAACTCGAAGGATACTCCAGAAGAGAAACTATCGCCTTCACTTCAGATAGTCAAAGAAGCTGCAATCAATTATGAAATCTCGCATAATCTCATAGAGTTCGATAATACTTTAGAATCTTGGGCCAAACAAGGTATATTAATTATTAATACTGCTTTTACTTGTGAAGTCGGAAGAGTAGGTTCGCATTATGATATATGGAGGCCATTCACAGCTAAGCTAATTCATAACCTTAGCACCAGAGATGGAGGTATAATATACGTATTGTTTGGCAATCAAGCATCTTCATTTAAGAAATATATTGTGAATAGTCCAAAAATTATTGAGGTCTATCATCCAGCTTATTTTGCTAGACAGAACAAGAAAATGCCATACAGTGTGTTTACTGAGCTTAATCAGGAACTATACAGATTATACGGTTATAAGATTGACTTTTATAAAGAGACTGAATATGGTACTTGCTAAAGAACTTGTAGACAAGTTAAAGAAAATTGAAGACTTTGACATCACTTATGAGTCAAGTGATAAGGATTCCGGAGAAATATATATTGACTACAATAACATAGTTTTTGTCCTAGAACATTATATATACAAGGATAAATTCTGCCTTTCAGGAGGGTTACTTAATATAACATACAAAGGGAAAGAGTACTACAGTGATGTCCTTCCCTACTATCTCGACGTAGACTATGATTCTGATACTTATAATGGAGTTGATGAATTAGTAAGTATGATAGAAGATGATATTAAAGGATGTGACTTTAAGAAAAAGCTGCGCAGATTAATTAGTGTAGTCGATTCAATATATGAAGATTTTGACGAAGCTGAAGTAGAATTTATTAAAGACATGCTACAGTGAAATATAATATTTGTTTTACATTAGGAGACCCATCTGGTGATGGACACGCTAATACATCAGAATATCATATAGTAGCTACTCACTCTGTTGAGGAGATTACTAATGCTTATAAGAAAACTACGGAATTGTTGGGATTTGATTTTGTAAAAGAAGTAGGCTCGGAATATGAAGCAGATGGATGGATTCCACAGGAGTATACGAAGAAGCTATTAGAACTTAACATAATAGACGACGAGTATATAACTACTGAGGATCACCAATATGGTCCTCCTGCTGGATGTTACTGGTTTGACTATGCAGAGGATGAATTCCTTGAAGTATTCTTCAATATAGTAAGATACTCCCTTCCAGACTTTGAATGGACTTCTAGAGATTTGGAAGAAGATACTCTATATCTTCTAGAGGGAGCAGCAGTTACAAAGTCTAAGTAAGTGGATACATGAAAACAAAGCTGATTGGAACGAGAAATGCCTACTAGTATTTGACGAAGTAGATAAAGGTTTCGATTTAAGGTATCAAGTTGGATTGCATAATATGCTTACTAATCTTCCAGTTATGCATGGAGTAAAGATTCTAGCAGTATCTCATACTTTAATTCCAATGCTATTAGAGGATAAGGTATATGCTTTCAAATACAGAATAATGCTCAGTCCGTCTACTTATGTAGCACTAGAGACTAGATATAGTATAAAAATTAATGATTATAATGAGCGAGAAGAAGTTTAAGTACAGCCCTGACCATACGTTTTTTACATCAGACACGCATTTTGGTCATGCAAATATTATAAGGTTTTGTAAACGTCCATTCGAAAATGTCGAGGAAATGAACGAAGCCTTGATAGAAAATTGGAATAAAGTGGTCTCTGACGATGATACGGTCTTCCATTTGGGAGATTTCGCCTTTGGTGGAAGTAATGTATGGAAAGAGATTATCCCTCGTCTAAAAGGTCATATAAACCTCATTATCGGAAATCATGACAGAAAAATCTTAGACAAGGATATATGTCATTTTTTGACATGGTAGTTCCGCAACTACAAATAGAAATAGAAGATACCTCCATCTATTTGAATCATTACCCATTTCTTTGTTATGGAGGTTCGTATAGAGGAGTGTGGCAGTTGTTTGGTCATGTTCATTCTGGACCAGGAGCGGACGGACTAGATATTTCAAGACTCAGAGTATTGCTTCCAACCCAATACGATGTAGGGGTAGATAATAACAATTTTACTCCTATCTCTTATAGAGAAGTCAAGAATAAAATAGAAGCACAGAAAAATGAAAGTCTGGATAGGGCTAAAGCCTAATGATAGGCAGGGAATGGAATTTAATCTGACCCCACTAGAGTTTAGAGACTTATTAAGTAAGCCAGATTGGGTTCCACTCCATTTTTTAGGTTGGAGAACATTTATAACTTCTGTATATTTTAAAATACTTTGACATGGAACATTATAACAAGAAATCAGTATCGGATGATTTAAGGAAGTATGACCACTTAGCTAAAGATTCCGACTTTATAGAAATTACTGAATGGCATAACGGAGAAGGTTGGGATATTGCCATCAACGAAAGAATGGTTTCGTTAACCTGGGGG
>ULKB01021641.1_pt1 | contig 13550 bp, 10 predicted proteins | sample 1951031 | NCBI WGS metagenome assembly ULKB01 (sample SAMEA4835488, study PRJEB28245) | human gut metagenome | biome: gut microbiome; material: fecal sample | place: Denmark | collected 2008
CTTGGATGTGGCATTTCGTAAGATATTCGCCACTTCATTCATCTCCACCATAAAAGTGGACTGACCGCTGGCCAGATCATCCGAAGCTCCCACGCGGGTAAAGATCCGGTCTACAATACCGATATTAGCGGTTCTGGCCGGCACGAAGCACCCGATCTGCGCCATCAGTACGATCAGTGCCGTCTGACGCATGTAAGTGGACTTACCCGCCATATTGGGACCGGTAATGACACTGATACAGTGGCTTCCATTATCCAGATAAGTGTCATTGGCAATAAACATATCATTGGTGATCATCTGTTCCACCACAGGGTGTCTTCCGTCCTTGATGTCAATAACACCCTTTTCATTTAACTTCGGACGTACATAATGATTTCGTTCCGAAACCAACGACAAAGACGCATACACATCCAGCTTTGCGATCGCTTTTGCGGTGTTCTGGATGCGGACCAGTTCCTGTGCAATGGTATCCCGGATTCTGCAGAAGACATCGTATTCCAGTGTCTGTAACTTGTCCTCCGCATTTAAAATAGTGTCTTCCAGTTCCTTTAACCGCGGTGTGGTATATCGTTCCGCATTTGCCAGGGTCTGCTTGCGGATATAGTCCTCCGGCACCAGATTCTTATAGGAATTGGTCACTTCAAAATAATAGCCGAATACTTTGTTATATTTGATCTTCAGATTCTTGATTCCGGTACGCTCTCTGTCCTCTTCCTCCAACTGGGCAAGCCATTGTTTTCCGTCATGCTTGGCGCTGCGCAGTCTGTCTATGGTTTCATCAAACTGATCCTTGATCATCCCGCCTTCCCGGATGGACAGGGGCGGTTCGTCAATGATCGCTTCATCGATCAGCTGATAAATATCCTCCAGTCCATCAATCTGCTCCCGGATTTTAGTCAGTTCTTCTTTTTCAAAGGCAGACAGCACTGTCTTAATCGGCGGCAGCATCTGCAGGGAATTCCGAAATGCGATCAGATCTCTGGGATTTGCCGTCTTATAAGTCACCTTACTGAGCAGTCGTTCCAGATCGTAGATGGGATTTAAGTATTCCCGGATCTCATCCCTGGAGATGGAATCCTGATTCAGCTCCTGAATGGCATCCAGACGCTTCTCCATCTCATCCTTTTCGATCAACGGCTGTTCGATGTAATTGCGCAGAAGTCTGGCGCCCATGGCGGTCTTCGTCTTATCTAACACCCACAGAAGAGAGCCTCTCTTCTGCTTCTCTCTGAGAGTCTCCGTCAGTTCTAGATTTCTTCTGGTGGAGCTGTCAAGTAACATATATTTGCTGGTAAGATAGGGATAAATATGGGTAAAATGCTCCAGATCTGTCTTCTGGGTATCATACAGATACTGTAACAGTGCTCCCGCCGCTAAAAGTCCCGTAGGGAATTCTTCGACACCAAGTCCGATCAGCGTATTTACCTTAAAATGTTTCATCAGGATCCGTCTGCAGCCGTCATCATCGAACATATGGGATTCCAACGCATTGACGGAGATATGTAAGCGGGACTTTAAATCATTCACATCAAAGCCACTGACTAAAAATGCCTCGTTACAGATAATCTCCGAAGGTTCGTACTTCATCAGTTCATCATTTAATTTTTTCAGATCTTCGACTTCGGTCACATAATAATCACCGGTAGTTACATCTGCCGCAGAGATACCGATGCCATCCGGAGTATAGGCAATGCTCAGCAGATAATTATTTTTGCCGGCTTCCAGAGATTGTACGTTTAAGTTGGTACCGGGTGTCACCACACGGATCACTTCCCTCTTCACCAATCCCTTGGCAAGCTTCGGATCCTCCACCTGTTCGCAGATAGCCACTTTATAACCGCGGCTTACCAGTTTGGACAGATAGCCTTCCACGGCATGGTAAGGAATGCCGCACATGGGCGCACGTTCCTCCAGTCCACAGCTTTTTCCCGTCAGTGTGATCTCCAGTTCCTTGGAAGCCACCAGCGCATCGTCGAAAAACATTTCATAGAAATCTCCCAGACGATAAAAAAGGATGCAGTCCTTATACTGCTCCTTGGTCTCCATATATTTTTGCATCATTGGTGTCAATTCAGCCATGATCTTCTCCTGTTCTGTAAAAGGATCCACGACAAAGCGGACACGCAAAAGCTTGCGTATCCGCATCTATCTTAGCACAAAATATTGAGGTTGTAAATTAAAGAACCACTATGAAAAATGATAGTTTTTCACACTTACTGCAGCTTTGATGCGCGTTCCAGTGCATCATCAATATGGGCACAGACATTTTCTCTGCCCACCTTATCTAAGAAGCCGCTCTTCTCCATGACATGCATGGGCTGTTCCCCTACATGAGACAGAATGATCTGGATGTTTTTCTTTTTACAGTCTGCATATAACTGCTCCAGATTGTGCATGGCTGTGGCGTCGATAGCGCTTACGCTGCGCATACGCAGTACCAGGCAGTTCATTTTCTCATCTAATGTGATCTTCAGGATTTTGTCCGCTGCGCCGAAGAATAAGGGGCCACTCACTTCATAGACCATGGTATTGTGAGGTACGACTCTTAAGGACAGGCTGTCCGCATCATCCTCATCATCCACATATTTCCAGCCTTCCACTTCCGTCACATCGCTCATACGCTTCATGAACAGAATGGCTGCCAGTAAAATACCTACCTCTATCGCTACTACCAGATCAAATACGACAGTCAGTACAAATGTGGTCACCAGAACGATAATGTCACTCTTGGGTGCGGTCTTGCACAGACCTATGAATTTACGCCAGTCGCACATATTGTAAGCCACCATGAACAGAATGGCTGCAATGGTGGGCATGGGGATCAGTGCCGCATAAGGCATCAGTACTACCAGGATCAACAAAAGTGTCACGGAATGCACCATACCGGCAATGGGGGTACGTCCGCCGTTTTTCACATTGGCAGCAGTTCTCGCAATGGCTCCGGTGGCGGGGATCCCACCGAACAATGCGGAAGTAATGTTGCCGGCGCCCTGGGCGATCAGTTCCATATTGGAACGATGTCTGCTGTTCACCATACTGTCCGCTACCACGCAGGAAAGCAATGACTCAATGGCAGCCAGAATCGCGATGGTAAAAGCATCCGGCAGGACGTTCTGTACCGTCTTCAGGCTGAAGGCGGGCAGAGAAATTGACGGAAGCTTATTGGAAATCTCATACAGATCTCCGATCGTATTTACATTCATGTTAAGTAGTGCAACCATGGCACTTCCCACCAGTACTGCGATCAGAGAAGGGGGAATCTTCTTGCAAAAGCCCGGCAGATACTGCCACAGGATCAGGATCAGGAGACTGATCACACCTACAAGCAGTGCCTGCACATTTGTGGTGGAGATGAACTGAAATACTGCTTTCAGTTTATCCATGGTCTCGATCAGCGGCTCTTCGCTGACAATGGTCAGTCCCAGGAAGTCCTTGATCTGTCCGATAAAGATCGTCACAGCAATACCGGAAGTAAAACCGGTGGTGATCGTATAGGGGATAAACTTGATCAGATTACCAAGTCGTAAAAATCCCATCAGGATCAGGATCACACCCGCTAACAATGTCGCGATGATCAGACCGTCCATGCCGTTCTTGGCTACAATTCCTGCAACAATGGTGGCAAATGCCGCAGTAGGACCTGCGATCTGTACGCGGCTGCCACCCAGAAAAGAGATCACAAAGCCTGCGGTGATTGCTGTATAGATACCCTTTTCCGGTGTTACCCCGGAAGCCAGTGCCAGTGCAATGGATAAGGGCAGAGCAATGATCGCCACAATGATACCTGCGATCACATCTTTTACAAACTGTTCTTTCGTGTAGCTTTTCATCACTGAGAAAAGCTTCGGTTTCAATTTTTCCATAACATTCTCCTCAATATAATCTCCTCAGTAAAAAGACCCGTGTGAAATTATAAAATTTTTATAAAATCACACGGGTCTTATCATAGCTCTATTTTTTAAGCTTTGCAAGACTTTTTATTATTTTAAACCTATTCTACAATACGGTTTTTACCGTTATTTTTGGCAATATATAATTTCCGATCCACAGAAGTAAACAATAGATCCAGCTGTTTATCAGCCTCATAACGTTCCATTCCACCGCTGATGGTAATATCCGTCTGTCTGGTGTTCTGGGAATATCTCCTTAAGCCTTCCTGGATATTCCGGAATGAATGTAACACCTGTTCCCGATCATCCTGTTCAAACACCAGCATAAACTCCTCGCCGCCGAACCGGGCTGCGATTCCTTTTCCCATCATTTCTTCCAGCATCAGTCTGCCGGCTTCCCGCAGTACATCATCACCGTATCCATGCCCATAGGTATCATTGACTGCCTTGAAATCATCTACATCCATCAATACGATCCAGAAGCTCTTCTCCGGCTTGCATATCCATTCATTCACCTGATTTACAAGATAGCGCCGATTATACAGCCTGGTCAGAGGATCATGGTTCGCTGCAAAGTTCAGATCCTCACTCAGACTCAGCAATTGCTTTCGTTGTTCCTCGTAACTTCTGAGCAATTCAAATATCATGGCAAATACAGATACTCCCACAATAACAAAGGATCCGAGCGTAGTTCCGATCTTACCCGCTTCATCCATACTTCTCCATACGGAAGGCCGTTCAAAGCTGTTCATCATGATCACCAGATATTCCAGCAACGTGACCGCAAAAGAAACGATCACCACATTTCTCGGGAAAAATATCGCCAGTCCAACGACCCCCAGGACCAGATATACGATAGAGGCATCCCCGTAGCAATAATACAAATAAGGAAATTCAAACCATACAAGTATTAATATGATCAAGACCGCCGGTATTTGCACCTTTTTCGTAGTCCATCCGATAATGCCGATGGTCACGATCATCAGCAGGCATATGCCGCAGAGTATGGTCGGCAGTTTCGTACCGTGAATACAGAAATTACAGATTGTTCCGATCAGATTTGCAGTGCACGCCGTTATCGTCAGTATCTGATACATTTTCCAGGACATGTCCTGTTCCAGTTCTATTCTCTTTTTCTTCTCTTGTTCTTCCATTTCGATTCCCTTTTACTATTTATTCGCCTGTCATATTCATGACTGAACCATATGTCCCATATAATAAAATCCATGACATTCATCCAGTGAAACATTCACAAGCTTCCCCACCAACGATGCATCTCCCGGAAAATGTACCAGCGTATTATTTGACATTCTTCCGGTCACTAAGGAACTGTCATTTTCATTGATCTCTTCTACCAGCACATCGCAGATCTGTCCCTGATACCTGGATACCTGTTCTCTGGCTGTCTCCTGCACGGTCTTAAGCACCCGGTCAAACTGCTCCTTTACCAGTTCCTCCGGCACCTGTTCCATGGCTGCCGCCGGTGTTCCGGTTCGTTTGGAATAGATAAAGGTAAAAGCATTGTCGTATTTTACGCGACGGATCACATCGATGGTCTCGTCTACGTCTTCCTTCGTCTCTCCGGGGAATCCTACGATAATATCCGTAGTGATCGCCATATCCGGAATCTCCTTACGGATCTTCTCCGCCAGCTCCAGATACTGTTCCTTGGTATAACGGCGGTTCATTGCTGTTAATATCTTCGTGGAACCGGATTGCAAAGGAAGATGGAGATGTCTGCAGATCTTCTTGGAATGCTTCATCACCTCGATCAGCTCATCTGACAGATCCTTGGGATGGGAGGTCATGAAACGGATCCTCTCCAATCCTTCGATTCTTTCTACATCCTGCAAAAGCTGTGCAAAGGTAATGGGTTCTTCCAGGTTTTTACCGTAAGAATTTACATTCTGTCCCAGCAGCATGATCTCTACAACGCCGTCTGCCACCAGCCCCTCTATCTCCCGCATGATATCCTTCGGATTACGGCTTCGCTCTCTGCCGCGGACATAGGGGACAATACAATAGCTGCAGAAATTATTGCAGCCGAACATAATATTGATACCTGATTTGAAAGAATACTTTCTCTCCACCGGCAGATCTTCCACGATCTTGTCCGTATCCTTCCAGATATCAATGACCATTCCCTCATTTTCAAACAGGGAGCATAACAGCTCTGCGAATTTGAAAATATTATGAGTTCCGAAGATCAGATCCACGAAGCGGTAACTGTTTTTAATCTTCTCGATCACGGTGGGTTCCTGCATCATACAGCCGCACAGTGCGATCTTCATATAAGGATTTTTCCTTTTATAGCCGTTTAATACTCCCAGTCTTCCATAGACACGCTGGTTGGCGTTATCTCTCACCGTACAGGTATTATAGATCACAAAGTCCGCATTCTCATCTTCAATGATCTCATAGCCGACTTTTTCCAGGATTCCCACCAGTTTTTCCGAATCCCTGGCATTCATCTGACATCCGAAAGTAGTCACACAGCAGGTAGGCCTTCTGCCCAGTTCTTCTCCAAGCTTTGCCACATGACCGGAGGCTTTCTCCATAAAATAATACTGTCTGTCGGTTTCGTTCATTTGTGTTACATTTGTCATATAAAAAATATTGCCTTTCTAAATATCTGTATCTATTATCTGTCTGCGTATTTTGCTGCAATGGCGATCAATAGTCCGGTCGTTTTTTCCATGGATTGTACACAGGCATACTCATATCTGCCGTGATAATTTTCTCCGCCGGTGCACAGGTTCGGACAGGGCAGTCCCATGAAGGACAGTCTGGCGCCATCGGTACCGCCGCGGATGGGAGATACTTTGGGCTCGATTCCCAGCTCTTCCATGGCAGCTTTCGCATTGTCGATCAGGTGCATATGCTGCTCCATGATCTCCCGCATGTTATAGTAAGAATCTTTCATATCCACTATAGCGGTGCCTTCCCCATACTTCCGGTTCAGGAAATCCGCACAGGACAAAAACAGCTCTTTTTTCTGTTCAAACAGCTGTCTGTTATGATCACGGATAATATAGTCCGCAGTAACTTCCTCCACATTGCCGCTTATAGCATCCAGATGGAAGAAGCCCTCATAGCCTTCGGTATACATTGGATTCTGCTCTACCGGCAGCAGCTTCTGGAACTCCTGCGCGATCAGAATGGCATTTTTCATTTTGCCTTTGGCGGAACCGGGATGCACACTTCTGCCATATACATGAAGCTTTGCCCCGGCGGCATTAAAATTCTCATATTCCAGTTCGCCCAGTGCACCACCGTCTACGGTATACGCATAATCTGCACCAAACAGTTTCACATCAAAATGATCCGCTCCGGCACCGACTTCCTCATCCGGGGTGAAACCAATGCGGATCTTGCCGTGCTTTTTCTCAGGATGATTTAACAAGTCTTCCGCCATGGTCATGATCTCAGCAACACCTGCTTTGTCATCTGCGCCAAGCAGCGTTGTTCCGTCTGTCACGATCAGATCTTTTCCCACATAATTTAACAGCTCCGGGAAATCCGCTGTCTTCATAACGATGTTCTCTGCTGCATTCAGTACGATATCTTTTCCGTCATAATGCTCTACGATCCGGGGCTTCACATTGGTATCCGTCACCGCAGGCGATGTATCCATATGGGCGATAAATCCAAGTACCGGTGCATTCTCGTAGCCTGCGGATGCAGGAACGGTAGCATAGACATAGCAGTGCTCCTTATCATAAGTGATCTCTGTGGCGCCCATAGCTTCCAGTTCACTGACAAGCAGACCTGCCAGGTCATGCTGCTTCATGGTGCTGGGGGTCGTGGTGCTCTCTTCACTGGACTGGGTATCGATCTTCACATATCGCAAAAAATTCTCTATCGTCTTAGTCATAATCTCACTCCTAACGTTTCAACACAAATACAACTTATCCGGGCATGTTCTTCTCTCAAATTCGAATAGCCATATCTTATTTATCATATCATGGTGGCCGCATCGCTTCAATATTTAATTTTATTTAAAAGGTAATTTCGGCGTGATCGTTCAGAGCTTATAGGTTCTTATTTCCCGGCAGATTCCCTGCGACAGCATCACTACCGCCAGTAGATTCGGCACCGCCATCAGACCGTTACAGATATCCGAGAAATCCCATACCGCTTCCAGCGAACAGACCGCCCCAAAAAAGGCAAACATTCCATAGCACAGACGATACCACCCTGTCCGGCGACTATTTCCAGCCAGATATTCAAAGGCTTTCTCTCCCTGATATTCCCAGGCAATAATTGTAGCAAACGCAAACAATGCGATAGATAGTGCAAGCATCCATTCCCCCGCCCTGCCAAATGTGGCGGAAAATACAGCGATCATAAGCGCTGTTCCGTTCAAAAGCTCCCCCTGCGCATCCCTCTGCCCCAGCATACCGCTGGATGCTATGGCAAGCCCTGTCAGGGAACAGATCACAATGGTATCGATAAAAACTCCCGTCATGCTGATATAGCCTTGCCGCACCGCATCCGGTGTATCTGCACAAGCCGCACTGATTCCGGCTGCTCCGAGTCCCGCTTCGTTGGAAAATACTCCACGGGAGACACCATAGCGCATGGCCTGCCTGCCGGAACATAAGAATCCAATGCTCCCTCCTGCCATAGCTTCCGGGCAGAAAGCACCGCATAAAATCTGCAGAATTCCTGACGGTAGATTATGGAAATGCGTAAAGATCACCATGCCTGTTCCGAAAAGATAAAATACTGCCATACAAGGCACCAGATATTCCGTGACCCTTGCTATTTTATCGATTCCTCCAAGGATCACCAGAATCGTAAAGATACCAATCACCAGTCCTGTCACTGTCCGGTCGACTCCAAAAGTCACTGCCAGTGCCTCCGCAATAGAATTCCCCTGCGTCATATTCCCCATGCCAAAGGAGGCTAGTACTGCGAATATCGCAAACAGTACCGCAAGGATCCGCCCCATACGTCTATACGGAAATGCATTTTGAAGAACATACATGGGACCACCCACCGGTTTTCCTTTGTGATCTCTTACACGATATCTGACACACAGCGTACTTTCCACCAGTTTGGTCGACAGCCCGATGATCCCGGACAAAAGCATCCAGAACAATGCTCCCGGTCCTCCCAGCACCATGGCAGTAGCCACGCCTACGATATTTCCCGTGCCTATCGTTGCCGCCAGTTCCGTAGTCAGTGCTGAAAAAGAAGAAACCCCTTCCCCATCTGTGCCTTTCCGGCTCTTAGGATGGAACACCAGCCCAAGTGCCGCCAACAGATTTCTCAGAGGAAGAAAGAACAGACTTATCATCAGATAGCAGCCACAGCCTAATAATAAAAAAATAAGCCAGGGTCCCCATACGATCCGGTCTGTCTGCTGTAAAAAGCCTGTTACCTCTGTGATCATAAAAAGTCTGTCTCCCTGACTTATTTTTCTAAACTATATTCTTTATTTTTCTATTTTATACATTGATATCACTGTCCGACTACTTTTCCGGATTCCTGTATTTCCGGAATGTATTTACTGGATATCCGGCAGAAAACCCGGGATCTTTTCTGCGATCTCACGAATCCCGAACAAATATCCGATGCCTTTCTCCAGTTGTCCTTCGGAAGCATTGAGCAGTGTTGCGGTCAGATGCAGCTTATGCTCTCCGTATTCCAGATCACACGTATACTCACCGTTGTCGTTTTCCATGGTCGTCTGGGACTTCGCTTCTATTTCAGCTTCTTTATCCCACATGATCTGTGCATTGGTATCATAAGGCATCTCTCCTTCGATTTCAATATAGGTCCCGGAATTATAATCATGCAGATAGGACTGCATATAATCAGTGATAAAATAAAAAGGCGCATCTGCACCGATATCATCCCAGGTGACAGGTTCTGTCTCATCTTCCAGCACAACCTTCATGGCATAGAGTGTTCCGGTCTCAGAATCCACGACACACTCTATACTGACTCCCGTAACCTCCTCTTCCTTCATGCGCATACAGATGTCATAGGCCATGATCGCGACTCCATCCGACAGCTTTTCATCATACAAAATATATCGTTTGATGGAAATGTTATCTGTATCCATATTTTTGAAAAAATAATCCTCCGGGATCACTCCCATATCCTGAAAAGTGTAATTCCATTCCGTATTTAAAATATATTCATCGATCAGACCATATATTTCACCATCTGTTGCAGCTTCATAATCTTGTTCAGAGATATAGTACTGTTTTCCCGCAGCGATACCGTCTGCCAGATTTTGAAGTCTGCGCATGGTGTCTGTCTCATACTCTTCCTTCCAGACGGTATAATCCGTTCCTGTATTTGATATGCTGACTGACCTGGTCAGCCTGCTCTTATCCTGCAATTGTAGCAACCCTTCCGGTCCTGCGAATGCAAATACGATCAGCACGAGCAGTCCACCCATACATAGTAGGAAATTGCGCCGGTTCTTATTCTCCTGTTTTTTCATCTTCCGCCTTTTGCTCCCCTGTTGCTTTTATTTTTTACCACCTGCATTTCTCCGGGAAAATATAACCGCATTACCGTGCCTTCTCCAAGCTTGCTGTCAATCTTCAGTTCCCCCTGATGCAGGGTGATGATCTTCTGACAGAGAGCCATTCCGATGCCGGCTCCGCCCTCCTTGCGGGATCTGGACTTATCCACCATATAAAAAGCCTCCGTGATCCTCGCGATCTCTTCCTGCGGGATCCCCCTGCCGTTGTCTACAACCTTGATCTCATAGCCCTGTGTGAGCTTACTTCCCTTCATCAGGATAAATCCGCCTTCTTCCACAGCCTTTACAGCATTATCCAGCAGATTATATAACAGTGACAAAAGCAGATCCCTGTCACCTAAAATCACCCCCTTTTCCAGATTGATCTTTCCCCGGATCCCTTTGCGTTCAAAGGGGATCCGCATCGTATCCCGGATATTTTCCTCCAGTTCTTTCGTCTGAATCTTCTTGAATTCCAATTCCTGTCTGTCCATTCCCACCAGCTCCAGCAATTTGTGAGACAGACTTTCCAGACGTTTTCCCTGACTGAAAATATAATAGGTGGCTTCGCCCCGCTCCTGCTCTGTCAGTTCATAGGAGTTCAGCATATCCGCATATCCAATGATGGAAGTTAAAGGTGTCTTGAGTTCATGAGCAAATGCCGCCGTAAAATCCTCCTTCTGTTTTGCTTCCAGCTCTTTTTCCTCCATCTGGCGTACCAGTCTGTCCGTCATCCGGTTAAAACTCCGGGACAGTTCTCCGATCTCATCTGCACCCTGATAGGCAGCCCTCTTCTCCAGATTTCCCTCGGCAATCCTCCCCGCCGTGCGGTTTAACTGCTCTATGGGCCGGGTCAGATATCTGGATAGTAAAAAAGCTGCCAGACCACCGATCACCAGCAGACCTGCCAGAGCAATACCATATTGCCGCATCATATTGCTCCGCTCTTCATAAATGCCGCTCAGATCCTTCAGGATCCCAAGATATACCATATCTGCCGAATCCGTCGCCTGATCTGTGATAATGCTGAGCAGATAATAACGCGTTTCTACCTTACGGACACCGTAGACCTGATCTGCACCGGGATCCATGGTGCGGATCATTTCTTCCGCAAGACTCCTGATCTCATCCTGTGGCAGTTTCAGGCTGCCCTCCAGAGTGATCGTGCCATCCGTTTCAAGGATCATACATTCCGTACCGTTCTGATCCGTCATCCGTTCTGTTGCGGAATTTCCCGCCTGTATCCCCGCGAATTCTGCTCCGTATTTTTCCATGTTCTGATACACCATATCATAAATGGTCTGAAAGAGCAGGTTCTCACGTTTTCCCTGCTCCGTCTCCCGTTCTAACATACGGTTAAAATAGGAAAACAGCATAAAGCTTCCAAACAGCATGAAGGCTGCCGTAAGAAGTGCTGTGATGGAAAAAAATAATTTATACGTGAACTTCATTCAAACGATACCCCACTTTATATACCGCTATAATAATATTTTCCCAATGTAACTTTTTCTTCAGCCGCTGCACATGCAGATCCACGGTCCGGCTCTGTCCCATATATTCGCCACCCCATACAGTCTCGTATATGGTTTCCCGATACAACGCCCTGTTTTTATTTCTGGCAAATAATAACAGCAGATCGAATTCCTTCGGTGTCAGATAGATTTCCTCCCCGTCCAGAGTCACTCTGTGGGATGCCGTGTCAATGGTGACATTACACGCCCGGATGACCGTCTCCGTCTTATGATATCTGCGCAGCACCGCCTCCACTCTGGCAAGCAGTTCTACGATCTCAAACGGCTTGGGCAGATAATCATCCGCCCCCATTCGGAGTCCTTTCACCTTATGTTCTGTAGATCCCAGCGCCGTCAGGAAGATCACCGGCAGCTCACAGGCTTTCGCATAATCCATCAGCTCATAGCCGTTGATCCCCGGCAGCATGATATCTAACAGTGCCAGGTCATACTTCTCCCGTTCCATAAGATCTGCCGCGCTTTTTCCATCCGGCGCCCAGGTACACAGATACCCTGCCTTGGTCAGATTCATCCGGATCAGATTAGCGATCGGCTCTTCATCTTCCGCAATTAATATCCTGAACATTTCTTCTGCCCCTCATTCTATAAATTCTTATATTACTTTAACTCCTGATTGTATCCATTTTGTATCATCCAAAGCTATGCACTCTTTTCTTCTCTGTTCATACCATATAATAAATGTTTTTACGGAAAGGAAAGCGGATTGCTATGAAAGATTATTCTTTCGAGGAACCTTTTGAAAAATATCCTCTTGCCATGGCTTATGTCCCCTGGCAGCATTTTACGCAAATGTATGAAAATCTGGAAAAAGGCTACAAAGCCGGTACCATTTTCCCCGAACTTGACAAACCCTTTACAGGAAGGAGATGTATCAAATGAACAGCGAAGAAAAAAAGCTGCATGATATCGGCATCGCTGATTTCGTCCTGACAGATCTGATGCTGTATCTGGACACCCACCCTTCGGATCAAAAAGCCATGGAATACTTCAATCACTACGCACGGATCAAAACACAGATGGAGCGGGAATTCGCCAGAGATCATTACCCACTGCGCAAGGATCTCGCCGAAAGTAACAGGGACTGGCGTTGGGGCAGTGCCCCTCTCCCCTGGGAAGGAGGCTGTAACTGATGTGGAACTATGAAAAAAGACTGCAATTTCCGATAAATATCAAAGAGCCCAACGCGAAGCTGGCGCAGGTCATCATCTCCCAGTACGGCGGACCGGACGGTGAAATGGGGGCCAGCATGCGTTACCTGTCACAACGATATTCCATGCCTTATAAGGAGGTAGCCGGACTGCTTACTGATATAGGGACCGAAGAACTGGGGCATTTGGAAATGGTAGCCACCATCGTCCACCAGCTGACCCGTAACCTCTCCATGGAAGAGATTGAGAAAAGCGGATTCGCCAACTATTACGTGGATCATACCATCGGTGTCTGGCCCCAGGCAGCAGGCGGTGTTCCCTTTAATGCCTGTGAGTTCCAGGTAAAGGGAGATATCATCACCGATCTGCACGAGGATATGGCTGCGGAACAGAAAGCCCGCTCCACCTATGACAACATCTTACGTCTGATCAAGGATCCGGATATCTGCGAACCCATCAAATTCCTGCGGGCTCGCGAAGTCGTCCATTACCAGCG
>ULKB01011395.1_pt1 | contig 13499 bp, 10 predicted proteins | sample 1951031 | NCBI WGS metagenome assembly ULKB01 (sample SAMEA4835488, study PRJEB28245) | human gut metagenome | biome: gut microbiome; material: fecal sample | place: Denmark | collected 2008
TGATTTCTGTGTGATCAGCTTAAGCGACCTGTTGACTCCCTGGGAGAAGATCGAAAAGAGACTGCGGGCGGCAGCAATGGGAGATTTTGCCATGGCAATTTACAACCCTTCCAGCCACAGGCGAAAGGATTATCTGCAAAGAGCCTGTGATATTTTACTGGAAACCATAGAAGGGGAGCGCCCCTGCGGCTATGTGGAAAACATCGGCAGAGAAGGCACCCGGGCGGTGACCTGTACGCTGCGGGAATTAAGGGACCGGGAAGTCAATATGTTCACCACGGTATTTATCGGCAATTCCGAGACGGAGATCCTGGGGGACAAGTTGATCACAAAGCGCGGATATCATGTAGAGAATAACATACATTAAGTTCTCTTTGGGAGGAGAGCAGGATGAAAAAAATAGTAATTTTTGCGGGAACCACAGAAGGACGGCGGCTGTCGGAAATCCTGGCAGATGCCGGAATCGCGCATACCGTATGCGTGGCAACGGAATATGGTGAGATCGTGATGCGGGAACAGACGGATGCGGAGGCGGCAGGGACAAAGGGGCAGCCACTCGTATCTCTTCACCGTGGCAGAATGGATCGGCAGCAGATGGAAGAATTTCTGCGTAACGAGGGTTATGAGATCGTAGTGGATGCCACCCACCCTTATGCCCAGGTCGTTACAGAGAACATACAGGACGCTGTGAAAACACAGTCTTCCATTTACCTGCGTCTGGAACGGGAAATTTCGGAGACTCCGGAAGCAGAGAATCCTGTCGTAAGTATCCGGTATTTTGAAAGCAATGCTGACTGTGCCAAAGCGCTGGAGAATACAGAGGGCAATATTCTGCTGACCACAGGGAGCAAGGAACTGTCGACGTATTGTGCCTCCGGAAGACTCCATGACCGCCTGTATGTGCGCATCCTTCCGGGCAGAGAGAGCCTGGAACTGTGCATGGAGCAGGGAATCAAAGGCAGACAGATCCTGGCATTGCAGGGACCTTTTTCCACAGAGATGAACGCCGCTATCCTGAAGCAATACGATATCCATCACATGGTCACGAAAAACAGCGGACGCACCGGAGGGTATCAGGAGAAACTGGAAGCTGCGAAAATTCTGGGGATCCCGGTGTATGTGATACAGCCTGCCAAGAAGGCTGTAGATACGTATTCTTTTGCGGAAATCTGTGGAAAACTGGAACAGCTCTGTGACTGTAAGCTCTCCGGGCAGGGCAGCATGGAGATCTGCCTCGCCGGAATCGGCATGGGCAGCAAAAACGGTCAGACACAAGAAGTGCAGCATGCGATCGAAACTGCAGATATTCTGCTGGGTGCGGAGCGCATGATCGAAAGATATTCTGCTAAAATCGAAAAAAGACCCTACTACATGACGGAGCAGATTCTGCCGTATCTGGAGCAATTACAGAAAAACGGTCTTACAGCACAGAAAGATCCCCTTCGGGTAACGGTCCTTTTTTCCGGGGATACCGGATTTTACAGCGGATGCAGGAAGCTATATGTGGCATTGCAGGAAGCCGTTGCCGTAGGAGTGTTGAACGCAGGAGTACGGATCCTGCCGGGAATTTCTTCCGTGGCCACACTGGCGGCCCGAGTGGGAGAAAGTTATGAAGATGCGGCCATTTTGAGCATGCACGGCAAGAAACTGAACCGGCTTTCTGCAACGGTGGAGAGCCATGAAAAGGTATTTTTACTGACCTCAGGAAGTGCGGACATCCGCAAGATCGGACATTTGCTTGCAGAAGCGGGACTGACAGACTGTGAAGTGATCGTAGGATATCAGCTGTCCTATCCGGAGGAAAGCATCCGGATCCTGCCCCCGGGGCAGTGTGAGGAGATTACGGAGGAAGGGTTATATAACTGCCTGATCCGCAATCCTCACTGGCAACCGGAACGACTGACCCATGGAAGAGCCGATACCTGTTTTCTGCGGGATGCTTCGGAAATCGAGGAAAAACTCCGCAGAACGCCAATGACAAAAGAAGAAGTCCGCGAGGTCAGCATCTGCAAGCTACACCTGACACAAAACGCCGTGGTCTATGACATCGGCAGCGGCACCGGATCCGTTGCCATAGAGATCGCCGGGGTGCCCGGAGGAGTGCAGGTCTATGCCATTGAGAGAAAGCCGGAGGCGGTGGAACTGCTTCGAAAGAACAGAGCGCATTTTCACATGGATAATATACAGATCATTGAAGCCCCGGCACCGGAAGGACTGGAAGAATTACCAGTGCCGACCCATGCCTTTATCGGCGGCAGCGGCGGCAGATTGCTGGATGTTTTACAGACCCTGTACCGGAAGAATCCCCATATGCGTATTGTGATCAATGCCATCAGCATGGAGACCATTGCAGAACTTAAGGAAGTGCTGGATACTTTTCCGATGGAGGAAGAGGAGATCCTGCAGATGCAGGTAAGCCGGGTGAAGAAGCTTTTAAGCTATCATCTGCCCCAGGCGGAAAATCCGGTGTGGATCTGCTCGTTTACGTTCCGGGAGACAGGAACGGATCCTATGGATAACGCGAAGAAAACAAAACAAAACGCAGGGGAGACCGGAAACGGTAAGAATGGAGAAGTACAGAGATGACCGAAGCACAGAAAAAGAAGATACGCCGTATCATGATCGCTGCACCGAAGAGCGGCAGCGGCAAGACTACGATCACCTGTGGATTATTGCAGATTTTTAAAGAAAACGGTGAGGATATTTCTTCCTGTAAATGCGGCCCGGATTATATTGATCCAATGTTCCACAGACAGGTGCTGGGGGTGCCCTCTCGGAATCTGGATACCTTTTTTACCGGAGAAGAGGGCACCCGTAAGCTGTTTTTGAAGGATCGCAGAGAAGACGAGCTTGTGGTCATGGAAGGTGTTATGGGATTGTATGACGGGCTGGGCGGCATCCGTGAGGAAGGCTCCTCCTATCATCTGGCAAAGGTGACGCAGACCCCCATCCTGCTGGTGGTGGATGCAAAAGGCATGGGGAGATCGGTGATCCCTCTGATTTCCGGATTCCTGGCTTACGATAAGGCACATCTGATCCGTGGCGTGATCTTCAACCGGATGTCCGCAGCCTATTATGAGATACTGAAGCCCTTGGCAGAAGATGAACTGGGCATTGCGGTACTGGGGTATTTTCCGGAAAATAAGGACCTGCAGATCGCCAGCAGACACTTAGGCTTGTGCATGCCGGGAGAACTGGAAGACTTGCAGGGACAGATCCGTATGACAGCAGAGAGATTACGGGAGACCGCAGACATTTCAAAACTGTTGCAGATCGCAGAGGAAGCGGAGCCGTTGGAGGAAGAGACGGTAGTGGAGGATTCCGTAGAAACCAGCGAAGCAATGCGCCCGAGGATCGCTGTAGCCTGGGATGAAGCTTTTTGTTTTTATTACGAAGAGAACCTGCGTCTGCTGGAACAGGCGGGCGCGGAACCGGTGTATTTTTCCCCGCTGCATGACAGAAACTTACCGGAAAACATTCACGGATTGTTACTGGGCGGTGGATATCCGGAACTGTATGCTGGACAGTTAAGCGAGAACGATGCCATGCGCACAGCGATCCGGAAGGCAGTCACAGACGGTCTGCCCACGGTGGCAGAGTGCGGCGGTTTTCTATACCTGCATACGACCCTGACGGATCGGGAAGGACATTCCTATCCCATGGCGGGAGTCCTGCCCGGTAAATGCTTCGACACCGGACATCTGGTGCGCTTCGGATACATTGAACTGGAAGAGAACAGCGGACATTTTATGCCTCGTGGCAGCCGCATCCGTGCCCACGAATTCCACTATTATGACAGTGAAGACAACGGCGCAGACTGCATCGCTACCAAACCCTCCACCGGACGAAATTATCCCTGTATCCACGTGGGAGAGAGTCACTGGTACGGTTTTCCCCACCTCTATTATCCATCCTGCCCGGAGTTCGCGGAGCGCTTCGTGGAGAATGCAAAAAAATTCTCAAAAAGCGGAAAAGATATGTTATAATCGTAGTATCTTTTTTGCTCGGAGGATAAATCAATGGAAAAATCAAAGGTATATTTTACAGATTTCAGGACCCGTCTGGGAGAGGGGCTTCCCAGTAAGTTAAAGCGTCTGATGAAGGCGGCGGGGATTCAGAATATTGATATGGATCACAAATTTGTTGCTATCAAGCTGCACTTTGGAGAGCTGGGCAACCTGGGTTTCTTACGTCCGAATTATGCGAAAGCGGTAGCGGATGTGGTAAAGGAGCTGGGCGGTGTGCCTTTTCTGACCGACTGCAACACCCTGTACCCCGGCAACCGTAAGAATGCCATCGAGCATATGTATTGTGCCTGGGAGAATGGTTTCACGCCTCTGACGGTGGGATGTCCCGTGATCATTGGCGATGGACTCAAGGGAACGGATGACATCGAGGTACCGGTAAAAGGCGGCGAATATGTGAAGAATGCGAAGATCGGTCGTGCCATCATGGATGCGGATGTGTTTATTTCCCTGAATCATTTCAAAGGACATGAGACGGCGGGGTTTGGCGGTGCTATTAAAAACATCGGTATGGGCTGCGGCTCCAGAGCGGGCAAAATGGAGCAGCATGCGCAGGGCAAGCCGGAGATCGACGAGAGTCTGTGCCGGGGCTGTAAGCGCTGCATGAAGGAATGTGCCAATGATGGACTGGTATATGATGAGACCACACATAAGATGCACATTGATCATGAGAAGTGTCTGGGTTGCGGACGCTGCATCGGCGCCTGCAATTTTGATGCGATCCACAGCGGCGATGCTGCGGCGACGAAGGATTTCAACTGCCGCATGGCAGAATATGCGAAGGCTGTCGTGGACGGCAGACCGAATTTCCATATTTCTCTGGTAGTGGATGTGTCTCCAAACTGTGACTGCCACTTCGAGAACGATGCTCCTATTCTGCCTAATATCGGTATGTTTGCATCCTTTGATCCACTGGCGCTGGATCAGGCCTGCGTGGATGCCTGCCTGAAGCAGACACCGCTGCCGAACAGCCAGCTGGCGGATGCTATGGCAAAAGAAGGCTTTTGCGATCATCATGATCATTTTGAAAATACCACTCCCAATGCGGAGTACAAGACCTGCCTGGAGCATGCGGAGAAGATCGGCATCGGCAGCAGAGACTATGAACTGATCACGATTTCGTAAGCTTGAAAAGCGAAGAAATCGTTTATGAAGTAATTTTTGGAGAGGATGAACTTATGCAGCCAATGGTAAGCATCATTGTTCCGATATACAATGCGGAACAATATTTACGACGCTGTGTCGACAGCATTTTGAACCAGGAATATACGGATTATGAACTGCTGCTGGTCAATGATGGCAGTACGGATGCTTCCGGCGATATTTGTGAAGAGTACGGAGACCAAGATCCCAGAGTCATTGTGATCCAAAAGGAGAACACCGGAGTCTCTGACAGCAGAAACCGGGCGCTTGACCGTGCCCGGGGAAAATATCTGCAGTTCCTCGACAGTGACGACTGGATCACACCGGATGCCACCAGACTGTTCGTGCGGGCAGCTGAGGAGTACGGCTGTGACATGGTCATTTCTGACTTTTACCGCGTGGTGGGAGAGCGTCTGTCCCCCAAGGGAGACATCGAAGAGGAGGGCGTGCTCACCAGAGAAGAGTTCGCAGCACATATGATGGAGAATCCGGCGGATTTTTATTACGGTGTGTTGTGGAACAAGCTGTACCGCAGGGATATTGTGGAAGAGCATAAGCTACGCATGGATACGGATATCAGCTGGTGTGAGGATTTTATGTTCAATCTGGAATATATCCGCTATGCGAAAGTATTCTATGCCCTGCATGCGCCCATTTATTATTATGTGAAGAGGAAAGGCTCTCTTGCCAGTCAGGGCATTAATATCTCGAAGACTGTGAAAATGAAGCTGAATGTATTTGAGTACTACAATAACTTCTACAAACATGTTCTGGAAGAGGAAGATTATGAGAAGAACCGTCTGCAGGTATACCGCTTTTTTATCGATGCTGCGGGGGACGGCACCGTTCCGCCTTCAATCCTGCCCGGTTCCAAGAAGCTGGGAGACGAGAGAGTCTTTGTCAATACACAGATCTTGCAGGCGGAAGGACCTGCAGGAGAGGATTACCGTAAGAGAAAGTTATTAGAACATTATCTGGAGCCGGTGGCGTTAAAAGGAGATCTGAAGGTCATGGATGTGTGTCTGCTTTTGTGTCTGTGTGAAAAGCACGAATGGGACAGCAGACGGGAACTGGCTGATTTCGCCGGAATCACCCGGACGAATCTGACCAGCGGATTGCAGCGACTGACCATGAAGGGATTCCTGAAAGTAGAAGAGGTGAAGGAACCCAAACCATCCAAAAAAGATAAGACGACCGGAAAAAATAAAATGAAAGCAGCGGAGATGGCAGAAACGAAGCGGAAGGAACGGGGAGGCAGGATCGCCGTGACGATTCTTCCGGCAGCAGATGCCGTTATGAAAGAACTGGAGATGGCACAGAGGGATTATGATGCTGCCAGATTCGCCGGCTTCACAGAGGAAGAACTCATTAAATATGCTGAGCTGTCTGAGAAGATCAAAGAGAATACAAAGAATATTTTATACTTTCTTAATTGACAGGGTAGTTTCTGAAAAGTTATGATAGATAAGTATATATGATGTCGGGAAAGGAAGGTATTTGGATGAAGAAAAACGCAGAGTATATGTTGGAACATGCCGGCCTGTGCAGAGCGGCAGATAGATTGGAACCCCAGATGTTCGATGAGTATGGCGTGCAGAGGGGGTTGCGTGATAAGAACGGTAACGGCGTAGTCGCAGGCCTTACCAATATCTCCCGGATCGAATCCTTCAAAATGGAGGATGGCAAAAAGATACCCTGTGAAGGTAAGCTGTGGTATCGCGGTTATGACTGTATCGAACTGGTCAACGGATTCCGCGGGGATCATTTCGGATTCGAAGAAGTGGCTTATTTACTTTTGTTCGGTAAGCTGCCGAATCGTGACGAACTGAAGCATTTTAACGATATTCTGGCATCCAGCAGAACTTTGCCTACCAACTTCACTAGAGATGTCATCATGAAAGCTCCCAGCAGTGACATCATGAATTCCCTGACCAGGAGTGTTCTGACACTGGCTTCCTATGATAAAAATTGCAGCGATACTTCCATTGAAAATGTATTAAGACAATGTCTGGGACTGATCGCTGTGTTCCCTATGCTGGCAGTCTACGGCTACCATGCATATAATCACTATTCCAATGATGAGAGTATGTACATACATCGTCCGCAGAAGAAGCTTTCCACAGCAGAGAATCTGCTGATGATGCTTCGTCCCGACAAACAATATACCGAGCTGGAGGCCAAAGTACTGGATACCGCACTGGTGCTGCATATGGAGCACGGCGGCGGTAACAATTCCACCTTCACTACCAGAGTCGTAACCTCTTCCGGATCCGACACTTATTCCGTAGTGGCAGCAGCGCTTTCTTCTCTGAAGGGACCCAAGCACGGTGGTGCCAATATCAAGGTCGTAGAGATGATGCGGGATATCGAAGCCCATGTGTCCGACTGGACTGATGAGGATGCGGTAAGAGTTTATCTGAACAAGATTTTGAATAAGGAAGCCTTTGACGGCAAGGGACTGATCTATGGTATGGGTCATGCTGTCTACTCTCTGTCCGACCCCAGAGCCCAGGTATTTAAGAGCTTCGTGGAGAAGCTGGCAGTAGCCAAGGGCAGAGACAAGGATTTCGCATTGTACTCCATGATCGAGCGGATGGCACCGGAGGTCATCTCCCAGAAGTCCAGGATCTATAAGGGCGTCAGCGCCAATGTGGATTTCTACAGCGGATTCGTATACAGCATGCTGGAGATCCCACTGGAATTATATACACCGATTTTTGCCATCGCAAGAATCGTGGGATGGAGCGCGCATCGTATTGAAGAATTGATCAATATGGATAAGATCATCCGTCCCGCTTATAAGAGCGTGATGCAGGAACTGGAATATGTTCCGTTGGATCAGAGATAAAAATAAAAAGGGACTGCGTATTTTTGCGCAGTCCTTTGATGATTGTTTAATGATCAGGAATAGATCTTACAGATAATGGATACGATCTCTTCAGCGGATTCCATGGAATTTTCCATGATCCAGGTGACGTAGATATTGTAGAGGGAACCGGAGAACGCACGAAGCGTGTAATAGAAATCCCGGCCTTTATCTTCCGTATAATAGGTATCAAGGATATAACTGTCCAGGGCCTGCAGCAGCAGATGCCCCAGTCCTGTGTTCACCAGGCAGGCAATGAATTCTCTGTAATGATCAAAGTATTCATAGCAGTGCAGCATATTGCGGTAGTCGTTATAATTGCCTTTATCAGGCCAGGCAGCGACATCCTGACGGTAGGCATCTACCAGATCCTTCAGATAACTGATGAAGATCTCGTCCATGGAGTTGTAATTGCGGTAATAAGTCATACGGGAGACTCCGGCCCGCTCGGTCAGCTCTGAGATGGTAATATTGGACAGAGATTTTGTCTGAAGCAGCTGCATCAAAGCCTGCACCATGCAATCTCTGGAAAATTGTTTGGAATGGTTCGTGGACATGGCAGATCACCTTCTTAATGTTTTCTACTGACAGTATAAAACGTAACACAATCCGGGAAAATACGCAAGGAAAGTTCCTCGCGGAAAGGAGCGGTATATGGCGGGAACAGTCATAGAATATTTAAAAAAATACGGAGATATTCCATTTTGCGAAAAACCTCTGAATGATGTGGACAGTCTGGCCTTATGCCAGCTTTCTTATCTGAAGTTCGACGGAATGGTCAGTGACGTACGTCACAACGGTCCTTCTGTGACGCTGCAGGAGATCGCCAAACGGCCGGATGTGGAGCAGCTGTTCGGAGATGTGCGTTTTGAAAAGGAGAACCGGGCACTGTTTGAAGGGCTGCTTAGCGGCAGACGCTTCCGGAATATGAAGCTGAATTGTTATATTAACCTGGTGGAAAAGGAGTGGGAGACCCAGTTCTCTGCGATTACCTTTATCCTGGATGACGGAACGCTGTTTTTGGCATTCCGCGGCACGGATGAGACTATTGTGGGGTGGAAGGAAGACTTTAATATGGCATTCCTGAATCCGGTACCGGGGCAGGAATACAGTGTCAAATATGTAAATATGGTCACCGGATGGCTGCATCAGCCCTTTTACATCGGAGGACATTCCAAGGGCGGCAACCTGGCGGTGTACAGTGCCATGAAATGTGCGCCCTTTGTACGGAAGCGGATCCAAAAGATATACAGTCTGGACGGACCGGGATTCCGGCCGGAGGTGCTGAAGGAATGTCATTACAATGCGATAGAAGACAAGGTGGTAAAGCTGCTTCCGCATTCTTCTATGATCGGGATGATCTTCGAGCGGGATATTCATTATCGCGTAGTGGAGAGTAAAAACCACGGTCTGCTGCAGCATGATCCTTTCTCCTGGCTGGTGAAGGATGATCATTTCGTGGATGTAGGCGATATCTATGAGAGCCAGAAGATCATGAACGAGGCTCTGAATGAATGGATCCTGTCCCTGAACGAGGAGCAGGTCCGTACCTTTGTAGACACACTTTATCAGGTAATCTCCGCATCACAGGCGGACGATCTGATCACCTTTACCGCAGATTGGAAAAAGAGTATGAATGCGGTAGTTACCGCATTGAAGGAAGTGGACGACCAGACAGCCGAGATGCTGCGTGGGATCATTCGTTCGCTGTTCGAGATTGCAAAGGTTAAAGTCAGGGAGGAATTGGTTCCGGTGAAAAGACCGCGACACCGGTTTAAAAATAAGAAGAAAGAAGAGAAAGGAGAGGTTCCCCGACACACTCCGGCAGCCTCTCCGGATGCCACTGTAACCCAAGGATCGGCAGCTCGTCATGCTCCAAAGCTTCGGGGCAGCCATCGTCAGGGCAGACCTGGATGATCTTAAGGTGCTGACCTAAGCGGTCGATCCGTTGGTGGTGGGCACTGTTGACGCGCATTTTGACAGGAAAATACTTGAAAAGATGGGAATCATCTACCATAATAGTATCATGAAACACATCGCCGGAAGGGGAACTGTGCAGGCAGTCTTCGGGCATATCCTGTATGATCGTACCGCCGAAGGCAACATTGATGACCTGCATGCCCTTGCAGATCCCGATGACAGGGATTCCGGCGGCAATCGCTATGTCGAGAGCCTGGAATTGCAGGATGTCCAGTTCGGTGTCAACAGTGCGGGAACCTTTGTTTTTTTCACCGAAAAAAGCAGGAGTGATATCTCCGCCGCCCGGCAGGATCAGAGCGTCGCAGGTAATGACCTCTCCGGGAACCAGAGTAGTCACGATCTGCGCGGGAAGTGCACGGAAAAAGGCTTCATAATTTCCTGTTTTGGACTTGCGTCCCAAAATGACTAATTTTGTCATATAATTTTCTGATACCTCATTTTTTTATAGTTAATATATGCCATAACTTTTGATTTTTGCATAGGACAAATTAGCAAAAATGTATCTTACGCTTTTTTATAAATAGGAGTAAAATAGCAACGACCATGAGGGAGCGGAAACTCCTTCAGGGATGTTTACGGAAAGGAAGTGGTATTATGGAGGAATTGGCATCAGAACTGCTCAAAGAACTGAACTGTGATACGGCGTTTTCGATCAAGCTTCCGGCAGGTCTTCCACTGATCGGCGGAGTACAGCTGGATATTGCGGAATCGGTAGTGATCACATGGGTAGTCATGGCAGTCATTCTGATCTTGTCGATTATCCTTACAAGCAACCTCAAAGTACACAATGTCAGCAGACGACAGCTGGTGGCAGAGACGATCGTGACGAAGCTGGAAGGCATTGTTACGGGAATGATCGGAGAGGAAGGGAAACGGTATGTACCGTATCTGGTAAGTGTACTGTTATACCTGGGCATATCCAATATCATCGGATTGTTCGGTATGAAGCCCCCTACCAAGGATCTGAACGTAACAGCGGCACTGGCACTGATGAGTATCATCCTGGTGGAAGCAGCAGGCATCCGCAAAAAAGGCGTGGGCGGATGGATCAAGAGCTTCACCGAGCCTATCGCGATCGTAACACCCATCAATATCCTGGAGGTGTTCATCAAGCCCCTGTCTTTGTGTATGCGATTGTTTGGTAACGTTTTGGGAGCATTCGTTATCATGGAGCTGCTGAAGCTTCTGGTTCCGGTAGCATTGCCGGTACCCTTCAGCTTTTACTTTGATATTTTTGATGGACTGATCCAGGCGTATGTATTCGTATTCCTGACATCTATGTACATTAAGGAAGCCATTGAATAAGTAACTATTCACTAACAACACTTTTTTTAAAACTAGGAGGATTCATTATGATAGCTATTGGAGCAGGTATTGCAGCACTGGCATGTATCGGAGCAGGTATCGGTATCGGTATCGCAACAAGTAAGGCAGCAGAGGCTGTGGGAAAACAGCCGGAAGCAGAGAGCAAGATCACCAAGATCTTACTGTTAGGTGGTGCGCTGGCAGAGGCAACCGCTATTTACGGATTCGTTATCGGTATCTTAATTATCTTATTCATGGCATAAGGAACGGTATAACGACGTAAGAAAGGATGAAAGCACATGCTGAGATTAGATATTAATATTGTATGGACCATCCTGAATCTGTTGATCATATTTGCCATTGTGAAGATCTTCCTGATCAAACCCATCCACAAGATCCTGGATGCAAGACAGGCAGAGATCGATAAGCAATATGCAGATGCAAAAGCTGCACAGGACAGTGCCGAGGAACTCAAGACTAAGTACGAGGCATCCTTAAGCGGTGTCCAGGCAGAAAAGGAAGGCATCCTGAACGAGGCAAGAGGCAAGGCCAGCAACGAGTATGACCGTATCGTGGCAGATGCCCAGACCGAAGCAAAAAAGATCCTGGACAATGCCGATAAAAATGCCGCGCTGGAAGAGCAGAAACGTATCCAGCAGGCACAGGAGCAGATCGCCGGTCTGGTAGTGGAAGCTACTGCAAAGCTGGTGGCAGCCAAACAGAATGCAGATTCAGACAGAGAACTTTACAACCAATTTATAGCAAAGACAGGTGAAGAGATTGATTAGTACAGCTTTAGAATACGCAAAAAGATTGCGTGAACTGAATATCCCCGGAGACATTGTAGGTCAGACAGGCGATATCTTTAAAGCCGTACCGCAGGTGAAGCTGGATTTCGAATCTCCTGCCGTGGCACTGTCTGCCAAGCACAATGTAATAGAAAAAGTATTTCCCTTACAGATCAGAGATTTCCTGAAGGTCCTGTGTGATAACGGAGATATCTATCTGTGGGATGATATCTGTACTGCCTACAGAGAACTCTCTCCCGAGAAAAAGGGTGAGTTCGTTGTGACCCTGTCCTATGTGACAGCACCGACAGAGGAGCAGTTACAGAATATCCGTGATTTTGTACAGAAGAAATATCACAGAGACGATATGGTCTTCGAGACGAAGGAAGACCCGGCTTTAGGCGGCGGTTTCATCATCCGTGCCGGTAACGAAGTCTATGACTGGAGTACCAATGGCCGTATGAAGCAGTTCGCAGACAAGCTTTCCCAGGTAGGTAAGACTGCCAGCGAGCAGGGGATCATTTCTATCCTGAAGGGTGAGATCGAAGATTTCCACCTGCAGGCACAGGAGCATGAGATCGGTTCCGTCAGCTGGGTAGGTGACGGTATCGCCAATGTCAATGGTATCGACCATGCCGAGTACGGTGAGATCGTTATCTTCGATTCCGGTGTCAAGGGAATGGTACAGGATGTCCGCAGGGATGAGATCGGATGTATCCTGTTCGGTCATGATACCGAGATCCGTGAGGGTACCAGAGTCGTTCGTACCGGCAAGAGAGCCGGTATCCCCGTAGGTGACGGATTCAAGGGCAGGATCGTGGATGCTCTGGGAGCACCCATCGATGGCGCAGGTCCCATTAAGGAAGAGGGGTATCGTCCCATCGAGCAGCCTGCTCCTTCCATCGTGGACAGACAGTCCGTAGGTGTACCTATGGAGACCGGTATTCTGGCAATCGATTCCATGTTCCCCATCGGTCGTGGACAGCGTGAGCTGATCATCGGTGACCGTCAGACCGGTAAGACCTCCATCGCCATCGACGCCATCCTGAACCAGAAGGGTAAGGATGTGGTATGTATCTATGTAGCCATCGGTCAGAAGGCATCCACCATTGCAAAGCTGGTAGGAACCCTGAAGAAGAACGATGCCATGGATTACACTATTATCGTATCCGCAACCGCCAGCGATCCTGCACCCCTGCAGTACATCGCACCTTATTCCGGTACGGCACTGGCTGAGTATTTCATGTATCAGGGCAAGGATGTCCTTATCGTATATGATGATCTGTCCAAGCATGCGGTAGCTTACCGTGCACTGTCCCTGTTACTGGAGCGTTCTCCCGGACGTGAGGCATATCCCGGAGACGTATTCTATTTACATTCCAGACTGCTGGA